>Ga0079300_10000019_pt1 | contig 43579 bp, 45 predicted proteins | sample Wag4_2014_7_11_FD_74799 | JGI IMG/M metagenome (GOLD analysis project Ga0079300, IMG submission 74799) | Fresh water microbial communities from Ohio, USA - Utica-2 Time Series HT 2014_7_11 | ecosystem: Environmental > Aquatic > Freshwater > Water tank | place: USA: Ohio | collected 2014-07-11
GTCGTAAAACTTTGGTGCTGGAACATCGATTCGTTTAATTTGTTGTCGCACCAACTTATTAGATAACGGGACAACGGATTCAAAAATTTGATCTCGATAAGCTTTTACTTCTTTAGGTCCGTAGTCCGTTCTTCCCATTCGGTCATACGCCATATGAGTGAATGATGGGTAGCCAAGTTTCTTTGCCATCCCATGTCTTAGTGTTACGAGTTTAGAGTAAATATCTGCAAGGGGTTGTTCTTTTTCAGCCATCCAGTTTTCAACAGCTTTACTGGCTCGTTTACGAATATCACGATCCTTGCTAACGGCAAATTTACCCATTTGGGAAAGGTTATAAGTTCCACCATCAAAGGGAATTTGAGCACTTGCCATCAAGGCATCATATTCGGTGGTTAATTTGTTTTCTTCTTGCAAATCTTGCAGAATTTTTGGATCAAAAGTCTTCGCAGCAAGTTCTAATTTTTTGAATAAAAATGAACCCACTAATTTTTCTAATTCAACACGATGCTTACTTGCTAATACAGATTTAGAGTAACGATTGCCTAGACCTTGAACCATTGGACCAACTTCATTCACAAGATCATTTGCTTTTTTATACGTTTCATCTCGAGTATCAATGGAATGACGCGTTGTAATAATAGTAAAATCGGTTTGAATTTCATCAAAAAATTTACCAATTTTATTCATAATTCGACGTTGAATTTGAGCATTAGCAGCGGTTTCAAATTCAGCAATTAAATTATTGAACTTCTTTTCAAGTTTTGGAAATTTAGGTAACTGAAGGGGATATTCACTAAATTTGAGTACTTTTGTCATGTTTTTATGCCTCCATGCAAATGCATTTACTTAATAATAAGACTTTTTTCGGTCATTTCAATAGGTTTTTCTAATCCGAGTAAATCAAGGATGGTTGGAGCAAGGTTACCTAGTTTGCCACCTGTTGGCATTAAACGAAGACCGGGAATGTTGATGCAAACTGGAACTAAATTGGTCGTGTGGGCGGTATGGGGTTTACCATCATCGGTTAAAATTTGATCGGCATTACCATGGTCAGCAGTGACAATAAGTTTTCCACCATTGCGATCACACCAATCAATTATTGATCCAACACATTCATCCACGACTTCAACCGATTTAACAACAGCTTTTTCAACTGCGGTATGTCCTACCATGTCGCAGTTAGCGTAATTAATAATCACCACATCAAGGTCACCTTTATTTAGTTCTTTAATTAAGGCATCTCGAACTTGGTATGCACTCATCTCTGGTTGTAGGTCATAGGTTGCGACTTTGGGTGAGTTGATTAGTACTCTTCTTGACCCAGGTAATTCAGGTTTTTCTACACCATCATAATTGATAGTTCCATCAAAGAAGAATGTTACATGAGGATACTTTTCAGTTTCCGCAATTCTTAATTGGGTTTTGCCATGTGAGGCTAACCATGGGCCAAGTGTATTGTCTAAACTTGGTAATTTAAAAGCAATTTCTCCTTTTACAGAATCGGCATACTTCATAGTTTGTACCAGCATGATATTTTTAAGTGGCTTGGTTGGTTGATATGCAACCCATGATGGTTTGCCATCTTTAATAGAAGGGTTTGCATAAAAACTTGGATTGGTCAAAAGTGTACAAAACTGAATGGCGCGATCGGGTCTAAAATTCATAAAGATAACGGCATCACCATCTTCAATCTTACCTTGCACCCCTTCCGCATATGCAGGGATTAAGAATTCATCGCTGGGGTCTTTACCCTCTTTCTGTAAGTTAAGATATTGGTCTTTGAAATATTGGCGATAGTCCTTAAAGCTAAGTCCGTGATGTTCAACCATCACATCATAGGCTTTTGCAACCCGTTGAAGATTTTTATCTCGATCCATCGCGTAATAGCGCCCCCCTATGGAGGCAAGTTGTCCGGTTTTATATTCTTTCATGGTCAAGAGTAAAGTCTGGATATAACTTTCACCAAGTTGAGGCGCAACATCACGACCGTCCATTAAAGCATGAAAGTACACATTAGGTACTTCTTGTATTGCAGCAAGTTTGATAATGGCTTGTAAATGGGTCAAATGCGAATGAACCCCTCCATCAGAGACCAAACCAACGATATGTAATTTTTTACCTTTTGATTTAGCCCATTGCATTGCAGCCAAATACTTCGCATTTTGATAAAAGGTTCCATCTTTAATTGCTTGATCAATCAGTGTCAAGGATTGATAAACAATCCTACCCGCACCGATATTCAAATGCCCAACCTCAGAGTTACCCATTTGACCTTCAGGCAATCCAACTTGAAGACCAGAGGCTTGTATTTGAGTGTAGGGGAATTTGGCAAAGTATTTATCAAGGTTGGGTTTCTTTGCTTTCGCAATCGCGTTGCCATAAGTCTCTTTACGAATACCATAGCCATCCATGATGACAAGAATTACAGGTTTTTTCATATTTAAGTCCTCTTTTTTATGAAATTAGTTCTTTGTTTTGGTGTCTAAATAGAACCGTTACCCAGCGATACAAAAGAAATTTTTGCCACCAATTATAGTTCGTCGCCAAGGCGTTATAGATTGCAACTTGTTTACGAAACAACTCATCAACTTCTGCTAAAGATTTTTTCAAAGAAACATATTCCGGGTTCACGGATAAAGCTTGGTTCTGTTCACCATAGTAAAAGAGTGCTTGTGCTGTTTGTACCAAAAAACTCTTAACTATTGTACGTTCTGTATCCTTGATGTTTTGTAAGGTGTCTTCAAAGCGAGGTCTTTTAGAAAGAATAAACTCTTGAGGGACATCAATCTGGTGGCGAACAAATAATTTACCAATCATTCTTAAAAGATCATATTTTTGAGCGGTTAAAACATCAATTGCGTCTTTTCTTTTGGATAATTGGTTGTAAAAACTTCTCATTTGGAATGCAAAAAAGACTGATAAAATAAGGTATATAGCAAAAATTACGATTATCACTAAGCCGAGAATTTCTAAGGCTTCCATAACGATAAAATTATAACATAACTAAATTTTTTTTCCATTTTTCTAAGGTTAAAAATTAATCACAAAAACTTAATAAATCGCCATATTAGCGTAAGTTTATCTCTTGATAAATTGATTTATGGTAAAATAAAATTATGAAAAAACCTATTATTGGAATCATTTATGACTTCGATCGCACTTTAGCAATCGAAGATTTACAAAACTTTAGTTTTATACCTTCTCTCGGAATGAAACCAGAAGAATTTTGGGAAAAGACCAATCAAAATTCAATTCAATCAGGTATGGAAAAAATTCTGTCATATATGTACATGATGATTGAAGAAAGTAAAAAAAGAGGGATTAAATTAACCAGAGAATATTTGTATTCCCTCGGAAATTCAGTTAAATTTTTCCCGGGTTTAGAAACTTGGTTTAAACGTTTAAAAGTTTTCGCAAATAGCCAAGGCGTTGAGGTTGAACACTACATTATTACCTCGGGCACAAAAGAAATCATTGAAGGAACAAAAATTGCAAAGGAATTTACCAAAATATTTGGTTGTGAATTCTTATTTTCTCCCGATTCAAAGGAAGCTATTTGGCCAAAAATTGCTATAAATTACACGATGAAGACACAATATTTTTTCCGCATCGCCAAAGGGATATTAAACCAATCCGAGGATGATAAGGTTAATGAAAGAACGAAAGAAAAACGAATTAAATATCGGAATCTAATTTACATCGGTGATGGCTTAACCGATGTACCTGCAATGTTAATGGCCAAAGAGCACGGCGGAAAATCAATTGCAGTTTACTCTAAAGGTCATATTGAAAAGGCTAAACTTTTGATTCATGATGAAAGAGTCAATTTTGTCTGTGAAGCTGATTATTCTGCAAATTCTTTATTGGAAAAGGTTGTTAAGTTAAACATTCAACAAATGGCAATTAGTGAATTACTCGCACTCAAGGAAGTAAAAAAATAATGATAACGGCAATTTTGTTAGCGGCCGGTGATAGCCTTAGACTTAAATCAAGGGTCACTCCTAAACAATTTCTAAAATTGGGTAAAAAGAAACTTTATCAATTTTCCCTAGAGACTTTTCTTAAACATCAAAAAATTGAGCAAATCGTTTTAGTCATAAACGATAAGTTTATTTCCCAAGTTCAAGATGAAATAAAGCAGTACAAAAAATTAAAAACCATCCATGTTATCGCCGGGGGAAAAACGCGTCAAGAATCATCCTACTTAGGATTACAATATGCCAAACTTCATTTAAAACCAGATTATGTTTTAATTCATGATGTGGCTAGACCGATGATCAGTGCAGTTTTGGTGGATGCGCTTATTTCAAAACTAAAGAATTATCCTGCCATGACCCTTGCAAGACAAATCAATGATTCCTTATTTGTTGTGGATGATAAAGCAACATTGAATAATTATCTTGGAAAAAATGATATTTATTTATCTCAAACCCCACAAGCCTTTGAATTTGAAACCATATTAAAAGCCCATGAACATGCTCGTCAATTAAAAATTAAGACAGCAATCGATGATGCAAGTTTGTTATTTTTAATGGGTAAAAAAGTCCATGTTGTCATGGGTAGCCGTATGAATTTCAAAGTGGTTACCGAGGATGACCTTCTTCTTCTAGAAAAACTAATCTAAGTATGAATCAGAGCAGTTATCAAATCGATGAAATTATCGTTGGCAAAGTCATTGATATACAGACCTATGGGGCTTTTATCGGTTTTCCAAATGGTCAAAAAGGGTTAATTCACATCTCGGAAATTTCAGACGATTACGTGAAAAGAATTGAAACTTTTTTAATTGTTGGAGAATATGTCAGAGTTAAAGTTCTCGCTATCGATCCGGCGACTCAACATTTAAAATTATCAATTAAACGCTTGATTAAGAAAGATGAACTCACTGATAAGGCTCATCCTTTTTGGTTCAAAGTTCCACCACATGAAATTGATTTTTCACCCCTCAAGACCATGTTGCCGACTTGGATTGCCGAACAAAAAAAGAAATTGGAGGACTAGCATATGCTGTCACTTAACTTGACCCATACAAAACTGAAAGGATCATGGAAGGATTACCAAGATCGTATCAATCGCATCACCGATTTAATTGCGACAAAAAAAGGACCAGGTGGAGATTTTTTAGGTTGGGATCAATGGCCAAAACAATTTGATCAAGAAGAATTTTCATTAATTCAAAAAACTGCAAAAATGATTCGTGAAAGATTCCAAGTGCTTGTTGTTTGTGGCATTGGAGGTTCTTATCTTGGTGCTAGAGCCGTTATTGAAGCTATCCAAGGGCTAATGCCTAACAAAGAAAAATCATTAGAAGTAATTTATCTAGGTCAAACATTTTCACCGACATACACACAACAAGTATTAAATTATCTAGCAACCAAGACATTCGCAATCAACGTAATTTCAAAGTCAGGAACCACGACTGAAACCTCCATTGCATTTAGACTATTGAAGGATTTATTGGAAAAGAAAGTTGGTGTTGCAGAGGCTAGAAAAGCTATATTTGCAACGACTGACAAAGAAAAAGGCGCTTTGCGTTCACTCGCTAACCACGAAGGTTATGTAACGTTTAATTTACCCGATGATATTGGTGGCCGTTATTCCGTCTTAACCGCAGTGGGACTGCTTCCAATTGCCGCTGCAGGTATTGATATTCAAGCACTCATGATTGGTGCCAAAGAGGCAATGGATCTCTACAGTAATAGTCAAATTGATTCGAATCCAGCTTTACAATATGCCATCGCAAGGCATCAACTTTATCAAGAAAAGGCTGTTGAAATGTTTGTGACTTATGAACCACAATTTGCCATGATTGCTGAATGGCTCAAGCAACTCTTTGCCGAATCGGAAGGTAAAGAGAATAAGGGTCTTTTACCTGGTTCGGTCTCTTTCAGCACAGATTTACACAGTGTGGGCCAATTCATTCAAGATGGTTCACCGGTTTTATTTGAAACGGTCCTTTTTGTAAAAAAACCAACCTATGACCTAACCGTTCCCTTAAGTGTCAATGATGCGGATGGATTAAATTATCTCGCTGGTAGACCACTATCATTTGTGAATGAAAAAGCATATTTAGGCACCCTGCAAGCCCACGTAGAAGAAGGCCAAGTTCCAGTGATTCTTATTACGCTCGATCAGATGGATGCTCATCATCTTGGTCATCTTTTATATTTCTTTATGAAAACGGTGGCCTATTCTGGATACCTATTAGGTATCAATCCATTTAATCAACCCGGAGTAGAAATATACAAAAGAAATATGTTCAGATTGCTTGGTAAAAAAGGTTATTAAGCACTAGCATTATCTAGGTTTTTTCATTGACTAAAAAAACGCCTTTTGATATATTAAGTAAGCACGCGTAGGCCCAAGGGATGTTTAGCTCAGTTGGGAGAGCATCGCCTTTACACGGCGGAGGTCGGGGGTTCGAACCCCTCAACATCCACCATGATCTACCAGTGTGAGCACACCGATGGAGGCTTAGCGAAGCGGCCAAACGCAGCTGACTGTAAATCAGTTCCTTCGGGTTCGGTGGTTCGAATCCACCAGCCTCCACCATTCGTTGTTTGGGGTATAGCCAAGTGGTAAGGCAATAGACTTTGACTCTATCATTCCCTGGTTCGATCCCAGGTACCCCAGCCAAAAGACTCCCGCTAGCTCAGTCGGTTAGAGCACTTGCCTTTTAAGCAAGGGGTCGAAGGTTCGATTCCTTCGCGGGAGACCATGCTATGCCCAGGTGGCGAAATTGGTAGACGCACAGGACTTAAAATCCTGCGGTGGCGACACCATGACGGTTCAAGTCCGTCCCCGGGCACCAAACCATCGATCAAACGATGGTTTTTTTATTTGTAATCTTATTGATTGCTACTCAGTAAAATTCTCGTTATCATATTGACATGACAATCGAACAACAAATTGAAGAAGCTTTAGATAAAGTTCGACCCTTTATTATTCGTGATGGTGGCAATGTTGAATTTGATTCCTTTATTGATGGCATTGTTTATTTAAGAATGGAAGGTGCTTGTTCTTCCTGTGGATTAATTGACTCTACCTTATCGGGTGGATTAGAAGTCATCTTGATGGAAGAAGTTCCTGGTATATTAGCCGTTAAGCTTGCAAGCGAAAAACCACAAACATTACCACTCGACCTGCAAATTAAATAACCTAAATTAGTTGTAATCAACAGCCCGGATGGTACCTTCAGATTGCCACCGGGTTTTTAATTGTTCTCGGATAAATTGATGGGTATTCAATGCTGTTGCTAAATCATGTGGGTATTGCGAAGACTCTAAATGTTTTTCAGTTAAATAGTTAATGGAAATAATCCAGTATGTTTGGTTTAAATTGATCGGCGTTAAATTCGCAATGGTACGTTTATATAAACTTTCAGACAACCACCAAGACAATTGTTCACCGGTCACTTGAACAATCATCAATTCATTATCAAAGGGGAACGCTTTGTATAACTCCCCATACGTGACAGGTCCTTCATCAATACTTGCTCTTACTCCACCTGCATTATGAAAACTAGCCGCGACTTCAGATTTAACAGATTGCCCATACTGAAGCATTTCATCAACCGCAAGTTGGCCAAGATTGTTACGTGAAAAAGCCCCTTCAGCAATACCAATTTCTTCATTTTTAATCGCGTTAATTTCATTAATTAAATATTGATCATAGATCGCTTTCATTTCAGGGTCTTCAGTAGGAAAACGATTCGTACTAACAAGGTTATCGTAGGTATAAACTCCCGATTGATTTTGGGCAAAACTTGGAACCATGTTGACAGTGTTAAAAACAAAACGCATATGACTAATTGCCTGGCCATAGGCTTGCCCTTGATAAACGGGTTTACCATCGATATGAAAGACTTCTCGCCGATGGGTATGACCATTGAAGACCCCATCAACATAAGGTAAGACACCCGTCTCAACACTTCCATCGTGATTGAGTAAGATGATTAAATCGGCACCCAAATTCTTTAAGCGTTCACTTTCATCCCTGACTAAATTAGTGTACGGAACAAAATCATAATCAATCACAGCGCTTGTTAAAATACTACTTTCTAAAGTGGCACCAATCGTACCAATAATTCCGATTTGAACACCACTTCGTTCGATCATGATAGAGGCATCTGCATAGCTTGCACGTTGCTGCGTTTCTTTCTCTATAATATTGATGCCTAAAAGTGGAAAGTTTGACCGGGATTGATTTTGCTTGATATAAATATCTGTCCAATCAAACTCATGATTGCCGATGGCCATTGCAGAAAATTCAAGATGATTCATCGCATCCACGACCAATCGACCTCGGGTAATATTACTATCTGCACTACCTTGCCACATGTCACCACTCGATAAGAAAATACTGTTTGGATTTGCTGCAAGCTGCGTTTTAAAGTATGTAGAAAGGCGATTGATACCTATTTCTTTATTACCTGGATTATATTCAACCGCACCATGAAAATCATTTAGATTATATAAATCAATCGTGACAATTGGATTGATATTCGATGAACTTGAAATGTCTGAAGAAAGATTCTCGCTTGAAGATTCTGAAGAAAGCACGGACGATCTATCTGGAAATGATGGGGAAAAATTGGTGCAACTTGAAAGGATAAATAACAAGACGAATGAAGATTTTTTGTATCTCATAATAATAAATTATCCAGTTTATTGAGAATAATATACCCTTCAAGATTTCTGACATCCCGGCGGTTATACCAATACTTCTCTTTATTGGGTTTAATAAAATAACCACCTGCTTCAGTTACAATCAAATCACTAGCAGCTGTATCCCATTCTTTTGTACCCGGTGATAATCGATAAGAAATTTCCGCTAGACCCTCAGCAATTCGACAAGCTTTAATTGCACTACCATAGGTTTCAACTTTTAAAATTTTACCATTTGATTGATATTTTTGAATGACTTCCTTTTCAATCGGTTGTAAATGAAATCGTGAAGTTAAAACCGTAAGGTGATCAACTTTATGATTCACAAATATGCGTTGATCTTGATTGCCGATACGATGAAAACTACCCAAATCCTTTAACGCAAAATACGTATCTTGCTTAGCAGGAATATGGACGAGACCAACCAACACTTGTTGTTTATAAATAAGGGCAATATTAATCGTGAATTCATCATTTTTTGCAATGAAATCCTTGGTACCATCGATTGGATCAACAACCCAAACATAATCCTGATTTAATCGAGAAAAATCATCCGAGGATTCTTCTGTAAGAAATCCAAAATTTGGATATTTTACTTTTAAGTATTGGCGAATGATGGCGTCTGCTTTTTTATCCGCAATCGTCACAGGTGAATCATCGAGTTTGTTTTCAAATGTAAAATTAGTTCGATAAATCGAAAGGATTTCCTTAGTGGCGAGCAAAGCTGCCTGATAAGCATCTTCCAAAAAAACTTTTAGCATATTTATATTTTAACTTAATCTTTCGATTAGAGAATTAAAAAACCCATTCAATCGTGAATGGGTTTTTAGTTCAATGAATTAGGCAGCCTTACCAATACAACCAAAGACTTCGTATTTGGCTTTAACAACTTTTCGAATACCTTCTTTACCTGGGCCAATAATTTTTCTTGGATCATAGACTTTAGGATCTTTTGCTAAAACTTCACGAACAATCTTGGTCCATTCCATTTGATTTTCAGTATTGACGTTGATTTTGGCTGTGCCTCTTTCAATCGCCATTTTTAATTGGAAGTCAGGAATACCAGAACCACCATGTAACACTAAAGGCATATTAGTTAATGTATGAATTTCTGCCATTTCTTTAAAACCTAATTTTGGTTCACCCTCGTATGGGCCATGGACTGATCCTAATGCTGGAGCAAGGCAATCAATGCCTGTTTCCTTGACTAATCTTACACATTCAGAAGGAATTGCGTAGTAAGTTTCTGCTACGACGTGATCTTCTTGACCACCAACGCGACCTAATTCCGCTTCTACTGAAACCAATGGTGATTTGCTATGAGCATAATTAACCACTTCTTTGGTCATCTTAATATTTTCTTCTAAAGGATGGTGTGAGGCATCGATCATCACGGATGTGAAACCTGCATCAATTGCTTGTTTGCAAATTTCGATCGATTCTCCGTGGTCTAAGTGCACAGCAATCGGTATGGTGTATTTTTTGTCTTTAATTAAACCATGGATCATACCCATCACGGTGTTAAATCCACCCATATATTTCGCTGCACCACTCGAAACACCTAAAATCACTGGAGCTTTAAGTGCTTGGCATTCATCCAAAATCGCAAGAGTCCATTCTAAGTTGTTGATATTAAATTGAGCAACAGCGTATTTTTCTTTGTATGCTTTGATAAGCATTTCTTTCATACTGACAAGTGGCATATTGGTTTCCTTCTTTCTTTTTTTAATTAATCTTCATCGTCCGATTTACGCTTTTTTGGTTTATCATCTTCAGGAGTATCTTCAGCTTCATCATCTTCTTCAAATGGGTCTGCTTCAGCTTCGTCTCCACCTTCTTCTGTACCTTCGACTTCACGGAACACACCTCTAGCATCATCATACAACTCTTTAAATGTATAACGAGCTTTGAGGTCCCATTTATTGCTACCGAGTGCAACAAAACGACCATCTAAGGTTAATAACTTATAAAATCTTCCTAATTGAAGGGTTTCTTTTTCGTCGGTTTGTTTTTGGACATAAGCCCAAATATCTTTAAAGGTGACTGCCTTCTTTTTCGCGACAATAAATTCGTGGGCAAGTTCTAACATTGATTTTGGCATATGATGCTCCTTTTATTTACATTTTATTCAACGCGTGGATCCCAAAGATTGCGAGGCTATTTTTTAATATCTGTGCACTAGCTTTAACGAGTGCAAGTCTTGCTGCAGATAGTTTGGGTTGGTCACGGTCAATAACCCGCCTTATAGTATAGAAACTATGGGTATAACTTGCAAGTTGTTGTATGTATTGGGCAATGATACTTGGTTCTCGTGCTTGTGCAGCTTGGTTTACAACCTGTGGAAATAAACGCAAATGCTTCAATAAATCTAATTCTTCGATTGAATCAAGGCCAGAACCACTTGAATCTAGGCCTAAATCTTTTCCAGCTTCGAGTAGGGAATGTAATCGAGCATGCGCATATTGAGCATAATAAAGTGGGTTCACATTCGTTTTTGTTTTCGCTAAATCTAAGTCAAACTCTAAAGGGTTGTGATACGAACGGGCGGCTATAAAGTAACGGGCGGCATCTTGGCCAACTTCTTCAACAAGATCGCGAAGGGTAATACCTTTTCCTGTTCTCTTACTCATTTTCACTTCAACACCATTTTCAGTGAGGGTCACCAATTGCATAACCAGAATTTCTAATGTATCAGCTGGATATCCTAACATGGCAAGAGCGGCTTTCATTCTTGCAATGTAACCATGGTGATCAGGCCCGAGCATATCAATCAATTGATCTTGGTTTCTTGATAATTTGTCTTGATGGTATGCAATGTCCGGTAAAAAGTAAGTAAATTGACCATCGCTTTTGACTAACACTCTATCTTTATCATCACCAAAAGCAGTTGTTTTTAAGTAGGTGGCCCCTTGGTCCTGATACAAATACGGAGTTAATTTTTTTAATGTTTTTTCGATGTGACCTTCATTTCTTACATCTTGCTCAGAGCGATAGACATCAAAGTGAACACCCATCAAAATTAAATCATCTTGAATGCGTTTAAGTTGCTTTTCAACACCAATTTTTTTAAAAAAGTTTTCATCAAATGAAACAATTTTATCCCCATATTGTTGTTGTATTTCTTTTGCGATTTCAATGATATCTTTGCCAAAATACCCGTCTTCAGGCAATGTGACTTTGTCTCCTAATAATTCTCGATAACGCATGTAAATGGACAAGGCTAAATTGCGAATTTGTCCACCAGCATCGTTAACATAAAACTCTCTGGTCACTTTATAACCCACGTGAGTTAATAACGTTGCAATCACATCACCTAGCGCCGCAGCACGTGCATGGGCAACATGCATCGGGCCTGTTGGGTTTGCCGAAACAAATTCTAAATTAATTCTTTTACCTTGGCCTAATTGACTCTTTCCAAATTGATCGTTTAAACGAAGGATATCTTGAATGACAGCCGTTAAAGTTTCGGTTTTTACAAAGAAATTTAAAAAACCAGGACCCGCTACCTCAACCTTTTGAAGGTGGGAATCATTGAATTGATTGATTAATTGCTTCGCTAAATCAATTGGTTTTAGAGAAATATTTTTGGCAAATTTAAGACAAACATTGGTTGCATAATCTCCAAATTTTGGATCCTTGGTTTTTTCAATAACAATCTCCTCTAATGTAATCTTCAAACCAAAAGGTGCTAAGGCATTCATTAATAGTTGTTTAAGATGCAATTCAATAGCAATCATGCTTTTAACCGCTTCAATGTTAAATCTTTTCCAAGGATCGGAATAATATTCGCTAATTCTGCCCCATGTAATTGACCCGTTAGTTTTAATCTAACTGGCATGAATAATGGTTTCCCCTTCAATCCTGTTTCGGCTTGGATGGCTTTAAAAATTTCCTTAATATTAGGTCCTTGAATCTCTTGTAGTTGAGACAATTTTTGAATAAATAAGTCTAAAGCTTTATGTCCATCCTGACTTTGAAGAAGCGCTTTAGCCTCTTCATCAAAATTAAAGGTAGGTTCAAGAATTGGTTTGACTAAATCTAAGATTTGAATGCCATGTGCAAGTTGATCTTTAAATGTTTTCGCTAATTGTTTAACGGAGGTTTCACTTAAAAGTTCAACGCCAGGAGCTTTGTTAATAAATGGGGCAATAAAGTCCCAAAATGCATCATCAGAAAGTTGTTTGAGGTAGTAATTGTTTAACCAATTCATTTTTTGTGGATCAAACATCGATGGTGAAGAAGATAAACGTTTTGCATCAAACGCTGCAATTGCCTGATCTTTTGTAAAAATTTCTTGGGTCCCTTCTGGAGACCAGCCTAATAACAAAATGAAGTTGAAGATTGCTTCAGGTAAGTAACCCATATCTCGATATTGCGACATGAATTGAATAATAGACGCATCACGCTTGGATAGTTTTTTTCCGTTTTCATTAACGATAATGGTCATGTGACCAAATTGAGGCATTGGAAAATTTAAATATCGATAGACTTGAATTTGTTTTGGCGTGTTGGATAAATGTTCTTCTCCGCGAAAGACATGAGTGATATCCATTGAATAATCATCAATAACAACTGCAAAATTATATGTAGGAATCCCGTTTGACTTAATCAGGACCCAATCACCGATATCATCGTTGTTAAACGAGACAGGTCCTCTAACCATATCTTCAAAGGCGATGGTTAAATGGTCTTCAAGTTTAATGCGAATGACTGGTTTTCTACCTTGAGCTATAAAATTATTTTTCTCTTCTTTGCTTAAATGTAAGCAACGACGATTGTATTGAGGGGCAGCAATGCCACGTGCGAGTTGTTCTTCACGAGAACGTTCTAGTTCTGCTTCAGAGCAATAACACTCATATGCATGACCTTGTTTAAGGAGTTGTTGGGCGTATTGTTGATATGTGTTCAATCGTTCCATTTGTCGATATGGAGCGTATTTTGGATTCGGTTCGAGTGGAGATTCATCGGGGATAATCCCTAGCCATTTTAAATCCCTAATTTGACTAACTTCTCCACCTTCAACATTGCGTTCAATATCAGTATCTTCGATACGAATAATAAATTGACCTTTATTTTTTTTGGCAAATAAATAGTTGAAAAGCGCACTACGAGCACCACCAATATGTAAAAAACCAGTTGGTGAGGGAGCATAACGAACGCGAATGTTTTTGGGATCAAGCATAGTTACACATTAAATCGGAAAAAGATGATATCTCCATCTTTAACGATATATTCCTTTCCTTCCATTCTTAATTTACCAGCTTCCTTAACAGCACTTTCAGATTTTAGTTTGGCGATATCATCATAGTGATAAATTTCTGCTTTGATAAATCCTTTTTCAAAATCCGTATGAATCACGCCAGCAGCTTGAGGGGCTGTCATGCCTTGATGGAATGTCCAAGCACGGCATTCATCTTCACCTACGGTAAAATAGGTTGCAAGTTTTAATAAGCGATACGTCGCTCTGACTAATGGATTTAAACCTGGCTCAGGGATACCAAGCGTAGTGAGAAATTCTTTTTTCTCTTGATCCGTTAATTTAGATATCTGGGATTCTATTTCACATGAAATGGCAACGACTTGAGCTCCTTCTTGGTTTGCTCGTTTAAGCACTTGTTGGTAATAGTGATTTGAGGCTAATTGACCATAACCATCTTCAGCAATATTAGCCACATATAAAATGGGTTTATTAGTGAGTAATTGATATTCTTGGTTAAGAAGATTTCTTTGTTCCGTGGAGAGGTTCGATAATCGAGCAGGAATACCATCCATTAATTGTGGTTTTAATGCTTGAAGCATTGCAAGTTCTGCGATTGCTTGTTTATCATTACCTCTCGCTTTAGAATTGACTTTATCCAATCTTCTTTGAATGGCATCTAAATCTGCAAGAATTAATTCAAGATTGATAATATCCATATCACGTTCAGGATTTACTGAGTTTTCAACGTGAATGATTTCTGCTGAATCAAAACACCTTACAACTTGGACAATTGCATCTGCTTCGCGAATCGCCGCAAGAAACTGATTACCAAGGCCTTCACCTTTTGCAGCACCTTTAACTAAGCCTGCAATATCGACAAATTCAACAGTGGTAGGAATAGTTTTTTTTGGTTTAAAAAGTGAGGATAGAAATTGTAAACGTTCATCTTGAACTGCCACCACCCCCGTATTAGGGTTGATAGTTGCAAAGGGATAATTAGCCGCTTCAACAGAAGCGTTTGTAATTGCATTAAATAATGTTGATTTGCCTACGTTAGGTAACCCAACGATGCCAGCTTTTAATCCCATATTGACCTCATTCATTATAAAGGAATCACGAACCGAAAGAAATAAAAAAGTCGCCCGAGGGCGACTTTTGTCTTAGCACTAATTTATCAAAAATTACCGAGGTAACTTTTTAATATTTTTGGCGCGTGGACCACGATCGGAATCTTCAACTTCGAATTCAACTGGTTCCCCAGTTTCGGCGGTTTTGTAACCGTCCATAAGAATCGAAGAATGATGGAAAAAGACATCTTTTCCGTCTTCAGTGCGAATGAAGCCGTAGCCTTTTTCTTTGTTGAACATCTTGACTGAGCCTTTCATCGAAAACCTAAACCTTTCAATTAGTATTAGTAGGAGCTAACATTTTGCTGCTACGCAAAAGATAATACCATAACTAATATAAAAAGATAGTAGAATTTTAAATATTTTGAAAAGTTCTTTTTATGACACTACTTTGAAGCTTAAAGGAAATGAAATAAAATACCATTGCAAACAATAGAAAGATGGTTAGGGTTTCAATAGGTAATTGATAAGAAATGGAAAGGTAAAAGTATTGACCTAACCATTTTTTAAACCAATAATCTAGAATCACCAACAAAATAAATGTTGGAAAAACTACTTCAAAAGTCATCACCATAAACTTCACTAAATACCAATGTTGAATGTATGACCATGGTGCACCGAATCCTTTGAGTGTTTTTACAATCTTATGATCAGAGAGAAACGATTGCATAGCATAGTAAAAAAATAAAATACTTAGAGGCATTCCCACAAACAAAAACCAAATGCATAGAATTATCAATAAGATTTGCTGAATTTCTTCAACCGAATCTTGAACCACTTTTAATGGATTGATAGATTTATAACCATTTGGCGTTAAAATGCTTTGATAAAAAACCCATGCTTGAGGTTCTAAAAGAAAACTTGGGATTCGTGCATGAATCATTAGCCAGTGGGTTAACCAATGTGGATGATGGAATAACCAATTTCCATCCATGTCTAGAGTACCGATGATGGTCAGGGTCGATTGTATGGATCTATGGAATCTACCTTCCACATTTAATTGTGGATAAACACCATGATCAACATACACTCGATCTCCAATGTTGAGATTCCAGAAATTAATCAAATCTGTGGACACAATAATTTCATTCAAATTCATCTCTTTGTATAACACATCGGTTTTAAGTTTGATGCTTGTACCCGGGTTAGCAAAAACATAACCAATAGAGGTTTTTTGAGGAGGGACAACATCTAACCAAGCGAATGGTTGATCAAATTGCTTTATCGTTTCAAGATAAAGTAGGTTTTCATCTTGATTGGGACTAAAGAATAAAGGTTGAGCAAATCCACTCAATTTTTGATCAGGATAATAGTGGTAACCTAGATTCGAATGATAGTGAAAGGATTGTGTTTGTGGATGAAAACTAGGAAAGGTATTCCTTGGATGTTGCGTTTGATACACTTGCCAACCCAACGTCAGATGCTTTTGTAGATGATAATGTTGCCATACTTCATGTTTTTTCCATACATTTAATAAGCCTTCATCATCTTCTACATTAATCATCATCGTCTTCACGACTCTCCATGGCTGTGTATCATAAGCTTCTTCAATTCCTTTTGTAGGTAACCTTAGACGATCTTCAAAAATTTTTTTGGCGTAATCTGTTTGAGGATGAAACCATTGAGGAACATTCGTTAGTTCAATTTTTCTCAAAGTAAAATAACTTTCGTCTCGAAACTGCCACTCCGGAACATTTATTTTTAAGTTAATGGTAAGGGGTGAGGAGAATAAATAAGTGTTGATCGAGGGTAACGTTGGAAAACATCCTAAGGATTGAGCTAGCGTTTTGAGATGGTGGTTTTGAACACCAAGAATAATATCATCGTCACCTAATTCAAATGTGGTTAAAGGTTGAGAATTTGTAAAAGGTTTTTCAACTAAATTAATCAGGCCTAAATGAAAATCTTTAAGGGTTAATTGAAAACCTTCATCGTCGATATAAAAATGATGATAAGGTTTTAGAAATTCAAAATAGTTTTCATCATAATAACTTCTGAGGTGATATGGGATGGTAAGGGTATCGAAGATGGGGTCAAATGAATGCGTAGATTTAAGGATATTTGAATCCTCAACAAGAGGTTTAACATATTGATATTGACCACCAATCATCGTATCGGTAATACGAATGATTTCTTTTCCCACTACCATCAACAAGGAAATCATCACTCCCATGATTGCAAAGAGGATCGTTTGAGATAACTGCATACGTTTTCGATACTTTTGGAATTTCTTTTGACGATGATGGAATTGCCAGTACCAAATCAAGGGCCAACTCGATTTACTATAAATCGGTAAAAGTTTACTCTTCTTTTTATCAATTTGGATAACAGTATTCTCTTCCTTTGGTAAATGAAGTTGCCCATCAACTTTTATTCCGTCTCCTATTGCTTGATGTGAACTCATCACGATGAGTTGATCTAATTTCATAACATTTAGTAATTGATAGATGCGGATGCGATTGTCGTAATCTAAACCGGTTGTGGGTTCATCGAGGAGAAGCATTTTGGTTTGACCAAGACATGCAAGCAAGATTGCAAATCGTTGCTGCTGGCCTCTTGATAAACTTAAAATAGTTTGTAGTGGACTTACTTCTGTAAGAAATTGTTGCAATGCAAGTTTTACATGAGGCCTCTGAAAATAACCTTTTAGGTCTTGGACGATTTTTAGTTGTTCCTCAATCGTTGCAGATTGAACGAGTTCGACTTCTTGTTGAACAGAAGTTATAAAATGCCTCTTAAAATCATTTCGCTTTTGTCCATTTAGCAGCGATAAATCAATCCCATCAAACCTCAATCGACCTTTAAAGTTTTGATTCAATTGAAGAATTTGTAGGAGTGTCGTTTTGCCGCATCCACTTGACCCTGTCAAAAGTATTAAGCCTTTATGAGGCAGTTGAAACGTTAAATCCTGAAATAAACATTCGTTTCCAAAACGTTTTTCTATATGAATTGCCTCAAGCATGTTTGAACCAACTTCTTATATTGAGCCTTAGGCTCTCGATACTTACAAATATTGTCATTTGAACAAACAAAATCCCAATCAAATTAGGGTGAGGAACTATTCTTTGAAATGGCATCAAAATTGTGAATAACAAAAGTGTCACGACATGAATGATCATTGATTGATAATAGACTCGACGTGTCAAATGAAACCAAATGACTTTAAAGGATTGGTGCATGATAATCATCCATTGCCAATGTCGACTTTGTTGCTGATAAATCCAGTGTAAAGTAGACCACCACAAGGCAATCCAAATCATAAATAAACTTATTAAAAAAACCGGAAGAAAACTTAGTAACGGAACCATCAATGTTTGAATCAAAGGATAAGCTTTTTCGGTAGGTATGGTAAAACGCCAAGGATGCTGTGTCAAAGTTTCAAGTAACCGCCTTTGATGATGGTTTGAATTATAAATTAAGGCATGAGAAGGAGGTAAAAATTTCAAATATGTACTGAAATAACTTGAACGCTCATTTTCAACTATTAATTCATGTTTGTTTAAGATGCTTAACCACTGCCAATATGAAAGCAGAAGTTGTGGGGGTTCAAACCAAGTTAAAGGGAATCGATGATTTACTATATGAATCGGACCAGAAAAAGTTAGAGTATCGGCAAGATTGGGCACTAATAAAGTGGTTAGTTTTAAAGTATCCGGTAAAGTTTTTTTTGGAAAAATCCAAGAAGTCGTAATATACCCTTCATCAAAAGGTAAATCAATAAAACGAATGTTAACCTTTATGTTATTAATTTCTATCGTTTTAGGAAACCAATAAGATAGATCAACTAACCATAAAGCCGTGTTTATATCTTGAAATAGAACATTAAAACTATCTTGACTAGGGTAAAAGTTTTTCACTAATTGAAAAGGTGAATCATGAATCGGAACCGTTTGAATTTCAACGACTTCTAGCCAAGGATCTGTCTTGACTAATTGATCATACTGGTTCCATTGGTGATGCAATTGAAATGTAATCGTCGCTAATAGGAATAAGGCAATCTGTAAGATGGAAACTGAAATTGAAAGCACCCAACCAATCGTACCTCCTCGATGTAAGGATTCAAGACGGCGAAACCAACTTGTCCATAGATTTGTCTTGGGTTGTTTTTCAATCATCTCATCATCATTTGTACAATTTGATTGGTGTTTTTGATAAATGATTGATGTGTTAAATGCAGATTGAATATTTAATTGGACATCTGCTTTGTTAATTAGTGTTTGATCGTGCGTGGCAATGATGATTGATTTATGGCGTGACTGATTGATTAAAAATTCAATCAATTTATTGCGATTATAATCATCCAATGCGTGGGTAGGTTCATCTAACAAATAAACATTGGCAGGCTGACCTAAGAAAAGAATCACTTTTAAACGAACTTGTTGGCCAATCGAAAGTTGACGATATTTTTTATTTAAATCCTCATTTACAAATCCCAATTGTCTTAGGTTTATTTCTTGACCGCTATTATTCAGATAATCACTGACTCTCCAATCCGGAATGAGTGAAAGTTGATCTGATAAATAAATTGGACCCTTTAAACCTGAACTATAGGGTAAAATTACTTTACCAAAAGTTGGTTTGATGATTTTTGCAATCAACTTTAATAGGGAAGATTTTCCCACTCCTGAATCACCCGTTATTACGATCATGCCTTGATCAGGAAAGTGATAGTTTAAACGGTTAAAGATTATTTTCTTCTTTTGATTGAGTAAACGAAAATGGAGTGATAAGTTGTGAAATGTCATCCTTCCTATAAATAGAGTTGTTCTTTAAAGTTTAGGTGTGATGATGTAGCGAATACGATGATTAAAATGATCACGCGTTAACATCAAAACATTGCCACAACCCATACATTTTATTTTGATATCTGCGCCAATTTTTACAATCGTAAATTGAGAGGAACGAGAGGCACAAGGGTGGGGTTTTTTCATTTCCACAATGGTGCCAACATCATAATGAAAATTGATCATGCTGTCAGCGCCTCATAAGCTTCTTTCCAAGTGCGATACCATTTCATAGGCAGTTGGTGACGAAAATAGGTAATTTGTCTTTTGGCATAACGCTTGGTTGACTGTTTAATTTTTTGAATTGCTTCATCAAGGGTCGTTTTACCATTTAAATATGCAATGGTTTCTTTATAACCAATCGCTTGGAATGCCAACAAAGTATCACCATATTTTCCAAATAAGGTTTTTACTTCTTCTAGTAATCCTTGTTTAAACATTGCATCTACCCTTTTATCTAGTTGCTCATAAAGCCATTCACGTTGGGGTAGTATACCAACAAAGGTAGCAGGGTAAAGTAATGTTTTTAATTGATTTTTTTCTTGTTCACTTTTTGTTTTACCAGTGGATTCTAGAATCGCAATCGCTCTCATGACTCGTCGACGGTTTTGAAGATGAATTTTTTGACTTGCTTCTAAATCTAAAGTTGCTAAATAGGCATGAAGTTGGGCATTATCAAAAGCATCAAATTTAGATAGATCAAGATTAATTTGCTGAGGGGCAAATTCAAAGTCATATAAACTAGCTTTCATATATAAACCAGTTCCACCGACCATAATAATCCGAGGATGATTAGGCAAGAGTGTTTGAATTAATTTTCGAAAGCGTTGTTGATAACTTGCAACAGAGAGATTCTCTAGCGGTGATACCTCATCAAATAAAAATGGTTTAAATGGTTTCATCATCAATATTTCTTTATTGGTTCCAATATTTAATTCTTGATACATTTGAAAAGCATCCGCATTGATAATCGGTGCATGCCAAGCTTTTGCTAAGGCAATCGCTAAGGCTGTTTTTCCAGAACCAGTTGGTCCACCAATCACATAAATCATACTAAAAACCTGAACGATTAAACATCGCTTCTAATTGTCTTTTACTAAATTGAACCATCGTCGGTCGACCATGAGGGCAGGTGTATGGGTATTGGCATTGGAATAAACGATTGACAAGGGATTGCATCGCTTCAATCGTTAGTAAATCCTGAGCCTTGATACTAGTTTTACAAGCTTTGGATGCCAAAGCATACAGTCTCAATTTATCAGGTTGTATAGATGGTTCTTCAAATAATTGATGTAATAAATCTTCTACATAAAATTGGGGGTTTTGCATCGCCCAAGTCGGAACAGTATTCACTTTATATACATTCGCTCCAAAAGGGGCAAGTTCAACACCGATGGATGCAAGCGTTTGGATTCTATCTTCGGTTAACAATTTAGTATCGCTTGCTTTGACATCCACCATTACTGGAACTAAAGGCGCCATTGCAAATTTCTTATCGTTTAGTAAAGCTAATTGCTGTTCATATCGAACGCGTTCATCAGCAGCATGTTGATCAATTAAATAGATACTACCTTGCTCATCTCGACACACAATATACGTAAGATGCATTTGGGCAACAACCGTTAGTTGTTGAGGTTGCTTTGAGCCAATGAGATCTAATGGAACCCAATCAATTGATGGATCGGAATCTCGAAGTTCAAGAGAAGATGGCGGCGTTTGTTGAGATAAATAAGTTGAATTTTTTTCAACAAAAGTAGATTCGCTTGGGGATAGATTTAATGAAGATAACGTTTGTCTTATCGCTGGAACTAAAGATGTTTTTAGTTGATCTTCTTTAGATAAGCGTACTTCTTTTTTGGTGGGATGAACGTTTACATCAACCAAACTTGGATCGACGGTCAGATGAAGAAAAAGCCATGGAAATCGAACAGGAGGTAAGTAAGGTCGATAAGCCTCTAAAAGGGCTTGATTTATTTTTGGTAAGGTCACTGAACGACCATTGACCAAAGTGTACATATTATAACGATGACTTTTAGCTAAACTTGGTAGACCTAGATAGCCGGTGATCTTTACATCATGCGTTGTCAGAGAAAAAGGTGCTAATTGCTTTGCAGTTTGAAGTCCAAAAATTTCACTAATGACGTGTAAAACATCTCCACGACCATCCGTAACGAATGAGTTTTTACCATCGATAAACAAAGTAAAAGATATGCTTGGATGGCCTAGGGCGATACGTGAAACTACATCGATAATATTTGCTGTTTCCACATAATCATTTTTTAAAAATTTTAAACGAGCAGGTGTATTGAAAAATAAATTTTCTACCTTCACACTCGTACCTTTTCGACTGGAGATTGGTAAAATTTCAATATTGCCATCAACAGACTTTAGTTGATAGCCAGGGCCTTGGCCGGTTGAGGAATCAATGGTTAATTGAGACACACTGGCAATCGACGGTAATGCTTCTCCCCTAAAACCTAGAGTCTTAATTCTAAATAAATCATATTCATCTTTGATTTTACTGGTTGCATGTCGAAGAATGGATTGTGATAAGTCATCACGGTCCATGCCTTCACCATTGTCTCTAACTTCAATCAAAATCCGCCCCGCATGTTCAATCATGACTTCGATTCTTGTGGCATGAGCATCGATGGCATTTTCAATTAATTCTTTTATCGCGCTTGCTGGCCGTTCAACGACTTCACCAGCTGCAATCATATTGCTTAATTGACTATCTAAAAGCTTAATTTTTCCCATATGAAACCTTTAACGATGATTTTTCTTTAATGCAATGAGTACTTGCAGTGCTTCCATTGGCGATAAAGTTAACGGATCAATATCTTGTAGTGCTTTAACAATAGGATGTATATTTTCTTGAATAGGTTTCACTGCGATAGGTGGTGATTTTTCCAACGTAGATAATATCGTTTTTGCGCGTTGGATTAAACTTGGAGGCAATTGAGAAAGTTGAGCAACATGGATACCAAATGATTGACTCATGGATCCTGGTTTTACTTGATATAAAAAAGTGATTGTATCATTTTCTTCATGAACAGCTACGTGGATATTCTTCAGTTGCGGTATAGATTTTTCTAATTGTGTAAGTTCATGATAATGCGTAGAGAATAATGTCTTTGCTTTGAGTTGTGTGGTTGCATATTCAATAATTGATTGGGCTAAGGCCATACCATCATAGGTAGCAGTTCCGCGACCAATTTCATCAAAGATTAAAAGCGTCCTTTCAGTCGCGTGACTTAATGCAAATTCTGTTTGCGTCATTTCCATCATGAATGTGGATTGTCCACCCATTAAGTCATCACTTGCACCAATCCGGGTATAGATTGCATCTAACCACATTAGTTTGGCAGATTTTGCAGGAACAAAACACCCAATTTGCGCCATAATCATTAGCAAGGCAATTTGCCGCATATATGTGGATTTACCACCCATATTCGGTCCGGTGATGAGAAGGGTATTGGTATGTGAATCCATCTCAAAATCATTAGCTACAAAAACAGATTTTTTTAAAGCTTTTTCAATTACTGGATGACGACTTTGTTGAATATGAAATGCCTTATCATCTGTGAAAGTAGGCTGGACAAATTGATAGGTTCTGCTGACATTTGCAAAAGTGGATAAGACATCTAATTCTGAAAGTTTCTGGGCTAAGATTTGTAAGTCATGTGTTGAGGCTTCTAATTTTTCTACCACGCTTTGAAAAATAGATTCTTCCATTTTCTTTTGCATTTCTTCTGCTTGTAACAATTGACTTTCTAATGCTTTTAAGGGGCGATTAATAAAACGTTCACCATTGGCCAATGTTTGTCTTCGTTCATATTCAAATTCTGGTTTGATGGATGACAATTGGCCATTGGTAATTTCAATAAAATAACCAAAGACTTGGTTATAGCCCACCTTTAAGTTTTTAATACCCGTTCTTTCTCTTTCCTTTAATTCGAGTTCAATTAATGCTTTTTTTCCACCCTTAGCTAATGATATCCAATGATCTAATTCAGTATTAAATCCAACTTTAATGAGGCCACCATCTTTGATACTGACAGGAGGTTCATCCTGAATGGCTTGGTTAATTAATTCAATTACCTGAGGGAAAACTTGAATAGAGGATGCAAGGGATTGTGAAAGCGTATCGGGTAAACTTGATAATAATTTCTTTACATCATGAATCGGTTCTAAAGATTTTTTAAGTGAGATTAAATCTCTCGCATTTAGTTGTTTTAAATGAAGTTTTGAAATAATCCGTGGAATATCATAAATTGATTTTAAAATTTCACGGATACTTTCAAGCGTAAGAAATTGATCCAAGAAGGACTTAACCATTTGATGACGCATGATAATCGTAGGAAGATGGGCACTGGGTCGCATCAGCCACTGTTTCAGTAATCGCGAACCCATCGGTGTGGTGGTTTGATCTAACACCCAATAGAGAGAGCCTTGAACACTTTTTTGCTTTAAAGATTCTAACACTTCAAGATTGGAAAGAGAAACCGCATCCATTTTTAAAATCTTGTCCTGATAAATTGAAATAAAAGGTCTAAGGAAAGGTAGAGACTTTTTGAGAATGGATTGTACATAATTCACCCAAAGTTGATAAGCGTATTGTTCAGGTGATTTAGCATCTTGAGCCAACTCAAAGATTACAACAGACATACCAAGGGTTTGTATCGAGTCTTGAATCAACGTGGAAGTCGAGCGATTCATTACCACTTCATGGGTCGAGAGTTTTTGTAAATAACCCATTAAAATATTAGGTTGTTTCTCGATAAAATCACTAAAGACTTCACCTGTACTTATATCCCCAAAAATGATCCAATAACGATGTTGATCCTGATGAATGGCTACCAAAAAGTTATGGGCAGTTTGTTGATCATCTATAAACGATCCAGGAGTATAGATTTGCGTAACATCTCTTTGGACAAGACCTTTGGCAACGCTAGCATCTTCCATTTGTTCCACAATGCCTACTTTATAACCTTTATCAACAAGTTTTTTCACATACCCTTTATAAGCGTGAAAAGGAATGCCACACATCGGTACACGTTCTTCTTGACCAGCACTTTTACCAGTTAGAACTAAAGACAATTCCCGGGATGCAACTTTAGCATCCTCAAAAAATAGTTCATAAAAGTCACCAAGTCTGAAGAAAATTAAAGTGTCTGGGTACTGCGATTTAATTTGCAAGTACTGCATCATCATCGGTGTGTAAGGAGCAGACGTTTTCTTCATATAAATTATGAATTCATCATACCAAAAAGGCGATGAAATGCCTATTCAATAATCGCTTGAAGTTCGTTTAATAAAGGTGAAAGTTGTTCTTTTAAACTTACGTAATTTTGTACTAAAGGGTGTTCATCAAATGCTTGTTGGTGTTGACGGTATGCAGATTGATGCGTTTGATAAATAACTTGATCTGCAAGATGTTTCATCATCAATTTTTGGTGATGTTTCATTTGCTCTTGTTGTTCATTTAAAAAAGGATCCTTTAAAATTTGTTCTCTCAATAAAAAAAATTGTTTAACTTCCGGTAAATCTTGAAGGGCTTGGGCTAATCGATCCACGAGGGATTCAAGCTTGGTCATCGATTAAAGTTCCAAATAAGGTATATGTATTTGCTTCATCAATCCGTACGCGAACAAGTTTACCGGCGAGGGCAGCATCGCCTTTAAAATGAACGAGTTTATTACTTTCTGTATAGGCTGATAATTTATCAGGATTGTTTTTACTAACACCATCGACAAGAACGGTGTAGGTTTGACCGACCATCAAATCAGATTTTTCTTTAGCGATGCGATCCACTAATTCCTTAAGTCGATAGAAACGTTTTTGTTTTTCTTCATATGGAACATTGTCCAACATTTTGTGGGCGGGGGTACCTTTTCGTGGTGAATAAATAAAAGTAAATGTGGCATCAAATTTTACTTTTTCCACTAAGTCTAAGGTACCTTGAAATTGCGCTTCGGTTTCATTTGGAAAACCGACAATGATATCTGTTGTTAAAGTGACTTGAGGGATTTTTGTTTGCATTTTCTTGACCAAATCTAAATAGGAAGCAACAGTATATCGTCTTGCCATCAATCTCAGAATCATGTCATCACCAGCCTGAAAAGGAAGATGAATATGATTCATAATATTATCGTATTTTGCAATCATATCGAGCATTTCGTCCGTAAAGTCCCAAGGATGTGAAGTCATAAACCGTAAGCGAGGAATGCCGGTTAAGGCAACAGCCTCTAATAATTGAGCAAAGGTTGTTCCATTCTTAAAATCTTTGCCATAAGAATTAACATTTTGACCAACAAGTGTAATTTCTTGATAACCTTGTTCAACAAGTTCTTTACATTCTTTAATCACATCATCCATTAAACGTGATCGTTCTTTACCTCGGGTGTAAGGGACGATACAGTACGTGCAAAACTTATCACAACCAAACATGATATTTACAAAGGCTTTAAAGCGATGGTTTCGCTTAGAAGGCATGTTTTCAACAATTTCACCATATTTTGATGGGACATTAACAACCCGAACTTTCTTGGTAATCGCTTCATCAAGTAATTCCAAGAGGTGATGAATATTGTGCGTTCCAAACATCAAATCAACGTGACGGTACTTTTGAGTGATGGTATCAACGATATGGGTTTGTTGGACCATGCAACCGCTAACTGCGATTAACATTTCTGGCTTGATGGCTTTTAACCCTTTTAAAATGCCGAGTTCACCAAATACTTTATCTTCAGCATTTTCACGAATCGCACATGTATTGATGATGACAAAATCTGCTAATTTCTCATCATCAACAGAGGTAAAACCTGTCAGTTCTAAAAGGCCTCGCATGTTTTCTTCATCACGAACATTCGCCTGACAACCGTAGGTACGAATAAAATATTTTTTTCCTTGTGCATATTGAATAAGACGTTCAGGGACAACAATCTCATCGCGAACAACAGGTATTTCTTGTCTAACCCGAGAACGAGCTTTGTCTAAATCTGGTTTTTCGGTAATGTTTAATTTTTGTTCAGCCATAAGATTATTTTACCTTATCTGTTATCTGAATGGTTTTATAGGAAATCGGTAACCCCTGTTGGTTGGTTTCTACATAAACTGCAGACAAAATACTTTCACCATCCTCGGCTAATTCATACACTGTTTTTTCTTGTTTCCATAAGCGTTGAATAATATTTTCTTTTTTAACACCAAGAATCCCATTATAAGGGCCAGTCATACCGACATCTGAAATAAATAAAGTGGTTTTATCTAATAATCTTAAATCATTGGTTTGTACATGGGTGTGGGTTCCAAATAAAGCTGTAATCTTAGCGCTAAAAGCATAACCCATCGCATATTTTTCACCTGTCGCTTCTGCGTGGAAATCGACAATATGTAGGTGCGTAGGAGGTTCTTTTTCAAGGATACCTTGTAAAGCGTCGAAAGGGTTGTGAACTTCTTCATTCATGAATGCTTGACCTAAAATGTTCGTGACACGAATACGCTTATCTTGAATGTTAAAGACGAGTGTTCCTACACCAGGATAGGTATGTTTTAAATTCAATGGCCGAACCAAACTTACGGTTTGATCTAAATAATCTCGTATTTCACCTTTGGCATTATAGTGGTTACCAAGTGTCATCACATCAATACCACTGGCCAATAATTCTTCATAATGCTTTCGCATTAATCCCTTGCCATGACTTGCATTCTCTGCATTTGCAATGACAAAATCCAATCCTAGGCTTTCTTTAAGTTTAGGTAAATGTTTGGCCACCATCAAGCGGCCAAAACTACCAACAATATCTCCGATAAAAAGCCACTTCATGAATATTTATTTTGCTGTTTCAATCGCGCGATATTCTCGGATAACAGATACTTTAATTTGACCAGGATAGGTCATTTCTGCTTCAATACGATCCTTAATATCTCTTGCTAATTTCACCGCGGTTGCATCATCAACTTTATCTGGGACAACCATGATACGTACTTCTCGACCAGATTGCATCGCATAACTTTGAGCAACACCTTCATAAGATTTGCAAATGTTTTCTAATTGTTCAAGGCGTTTTACATAGGTTTCTAAGGTTTCACTTCTTGCACCAGGACGGGCTGCAGATAAGGTATCGGCAGCAATCACTAAGTGAGAAATGACATATTTAATTTCAGTATCGCCGTGGTGAGATTCAATCGCATTAAGAACCACATCTGGTTCATTATATTTACGAGCATACCTTGCTCCTAATTCAACGTGACTTCCTTCCATTTCAAAATCAATAGCCTTACCCACGTCATGGAGTAATCCGGCACGTTTAGCCATGTTTTGATCGATACCCATTTCCGCTGCCATGATGCCACATAACTTAGCGACCTCAATCGAATGGTCATAGGCATTTTGACCATAAGAGGTGCGGTATTTTAAGCGACCGACTAAATCTAATAATTCAGGGTGAATATTGCCTAATCCTAAACGGAATGCTGCTTCTTGTCCTGCTTTATGCATAATTTCGCCAAGTTCACTCTTCACTTTTGCTGCCACTTCTTCGATTCTTGAAGGTTGAATTCGGCCATCTTTTAATAAGATTTCTAACGTACGCTTTGCGGTTTCACGACGAATCGGATCAAAACAACTGACGGTAATAACTTCAGGCGTATCATCAATAATTAAATCAACACCCAAGGCTTGTTCAAGGGAACGAATATTTCGACCTTCTCGTCCAATAATTCGACCCTTCATTTCGTCACTTGGTAAACTGACAACTGACACAGTGCGTTCCGTGACAAAGTCTTGTGCGTAGCGATTTAAGGTCATCCCTAAAATTTCATTCGCCATGGTTTGGGCTTGATCTTTGGCTTCTTGTTCTCGTGTTTTAATTAATCCTGCAATTTCTTTACTTAATTTTGCTTCAACACGATTAAGAATTTCGGTTTTAGCTTCTTGAGAGGACATTCCGGAGACTTTTTCAAGTTCATGAATAATGGAATCTAACTTTAATTGAAGAACTTCTTCTTTTCTTTCAATTTCTTTCATTCGCTTTTGCTGGAGTTCAATCTTTTCTTCAAGATTTTTCTCTTTTTGCATCAAGGCCTGATCTCGGCGATCTATACTCTGTTCGCGATTAAAGAGTTTATTTTCATAGGTGTTAACTTCTTGTTTTCTTTCTTTAATTTCTTTGTCAGCTTCTTGTTTTAACTCATAAACCGTTTGTTTGGCATCAAGTTGAGCATTCTTGAGGATGTGATCAGCCTTAATTTCGGCATCTTTGATGAGTTTAGCAGCCTTTTTGGTTGCTTCCTTGGCTCGAAAGATAGGCAGGCTAAAGTAGATTAAAATTCCTAAAATAACCCCAATTATCAATGCAAGAATGGATAATAATATTAAAATCGAAATATCGACCATAAAAACGTCTCCTTTCAATAGAGGAAAGCATCATGACGAGTGATGTCCCTTTTAATTGTGTTGGTATAAAAAAATCACAAAACTTCGTTTAAATGTAGGAATAATATGTTGCTTTTATCAGGTTTAATCCTGGTTAAGTTTCTAAACGACGAATGCGAATCTATATCCAGTATCCGAAGATACCTCTTTATGATAGCAAAAGATTTACCTTTTGCCTATGATAAAAAAACCTCTAGGATGGTCCTAGAGGTTTCAATTCATTAAATTTCTCCGGTTTTAATTCTTTTTTCGAGTTTTTCTAAGATTTCAGGATGCGTTTTTAAATATTCTTTTGCATTATCACGACCTTGACCTAAACGAGTGCCTTCAAGTTCATACCATGAGCCCATTTTCTTAATCATGCCCAAGTCAGTAGCTTTATCGAGAACTTCCCCGGTCTTTGAAAAGCCTTGACCAAATAATAGTTCAATTTCAGACGTAATAAATGGGGGTGCCACTTTGTTTTTGACGATCTTAATTTTCACCATATTCCCAATGATAGATTCGCCAACTTTGATAGCCTCTGAACGACGGATATCAATCCGAACTGAAGCATAGAATTTTAAGGCCCGCCCACCCGAAGTCACTTCAGGATTACCGTAGGCAATCCCTACTTTTTCTCTTAATTGGTTGATAAAGATGACCGTACAATTGGATTTATTCAATACCGCAGCAAGTTTACGCATCGCTTTAGACATTAATCTTGCTTGTAAACCAACTTGATTGTCTGCCATCATTCCATCTAATTCTGCTTGAGGAACTAACGCGGCGACCGAGTCGACGATTATCAAATCTATCGCATTAGAATGCGCCAACATTTCAACAATTTCAAGCGCTTGTTCACCATTATCAGGTTGAGAAAGAATGAGTTCATCAATATTAACACCAAGTTTTTTAGCATAGACAGGATCAATCGCGTGTTCGGCATCAACAAAGGCGGCACGACCACCACGCTTTTGCGCTTCTGCAATCGCAGTCAGTGCAAGGGTTGTTTTACCACTGGATTCAGGACCAAAAATCTCGATAATACGTCCTTTGGGGTAACCACCAACACCAAGCGCCATATCCAAAGAGAGAGAACCTGTTGGAATGGTATCGACTGCAGTTTCAGGTCTTTCACCTAATTTCATGACTGCACCCTTACCATAAGTTTTTTCTATATTACGTAATGCTTCTTCAAGGGCTTCATCTTTTACGTCTTTTTTTTCTTTTTCTTTTGCCATAACCTTATCCTTTTTTGTCCTTTATACTATAACAACTATTTAGGGGACACACTATAATAGGTGCTTATAAAGTCTTCTAACATTTGGATTGCCATTTTTAGACCAGCTTGTTGAACGTGTACCCTTGAGCCTTTGGCATGACCTAATCTTAGAAGTTCGTGCTTTCCATCACTAATACCGACATAAAAATCACCGACAGGATGTTTGCCTTGAATCGAAGGACCAGCATTACCCGTTGTCATGATAATGATTGAATTTGGAGAAGTCGATAGCGCCTTACTTAAAACCTTTTTTACTAATGCTTTTGAAACCGGATCTATCTTGCGGATGGCGTCCATACTGAGACCTAAAAATTGAGCTTTGGCTTCAAGTTGATATAAAACCAAACCTTGTTTAAACCATTTTGATGCACCAGCGTGTTCAATAAAATAATTGGCAAGGAGACCACCGGTAAAACTTTCAATGGTTTGAATCATTAATTTTTGATCAACAAGTGTTTGTATTAATTTATTCATTCGAGTTAAAAATACCACGATTATTGTAAAGATAAGAGATTAACGAAATCAAAGAAACCAAAGCAGCAAGATAAAGTATGAAATCTGTAATCGTGAATCCGTTTGGTAAATTTAAATATGCAAACATAGCATCATTTAAAAATACAAAAATAATGGCGATAATTTGCATCACTGTTTTTAATTTTCCAATCTTACTGGCTGCAATCACTTTTCCTTGGGAAACCCCAATCATACGAATACCATCGACTGCTAAATCGCGAATTATCATGATGATCACAATCCAAGCAGGAACACGAATGACTTCAATTTCAACCCAATTTGGTGTAATCATCAGTAAGATGAAAGCACTATTTGTAAGAACTTTATCAGCAAAAGGGTCAAGAAATTTTCCAAAATTAGTAACTAAATTTAGTTTCCGTGCAAGATAACCATCTAAGAAATCAGTAAAGGACGCGACCACAAATAATACCAATGCAACAAAATAGGGTAAAGGAATAAGGGTTGAACCTAAGTTTACATTTGAAACCGTTTCATAGGGAAACAGCATAACGACAATCATGATTAAAACAAGCATAAATCGTGCAATGGTGATTCGATTAGGTAAATTCATAATCCTTTATTTCTGGTAACCCTGTAAGCCATGTTCTGTAATCGATGATCATTTATCTCTATCTTGCGATAGGAAGGTTCCACTTCTATTCGTGGTTCCTCCTTCCCCGACCAAATTTGGGTTTCTCGCTCGTGGGGTTTGCCTCGTTGCACCTAGTCGTTTCCAACTAGCTTCGTCACTGTGGCACTTTCAGGTATCGCCCAACCTTACGGTAAGGGGAGGGACCGCCGTCATATGTTGCCATATGCCTAACGTTATTCGTTCCGTTAGCACAAACACTACGGACATCACAGCCCGTGCGAGCATGGACTTTCCTCTAGGTTATCCTAGCGATCATCCGGGTTACCAACTTTATTTTAACTTATTTGGGTCAATCCCGAGTTTAAATAGTTCTTTTTCGTAAATTCCAATCTTCTTCACCAATAGAAAGTTATCTTGATTAATTTCTACCGTTTTATTAGCATTGATGACTTTTACTTTATCTTTCATATCAGCGACTTGAATTTCTAAATCAGAAATTTTCTTCTTTAAAGATTGAACGAGTTGCGCTTGCTGCTCTAGGGTGGGTAATTCTTGTTTTATAAATAATTCAATATGGCGATAATCTTGTAAAATTTGATCTAAGAATAAATCAACTTCATGACCATTGTAACCCTTCATGTCAGGTGAGAACTTTTTATTAAGAATGCTTTCAGAAGTGAGGTTTTTCTTCATAACTTGCTTATATTATAAAGGATTGAAACAAAAAGTGAGTATATAATAAAATGAACTTATGAAAAAGTTAGCGAAGTTACTTGCTCATCGACGTACGGTTGTTTTTCTCGACCTCGAAGGTACCCAACAATCTCATGAATTAATTGCCATCGCTGCCATCAAAGCAACTTTAAACGAAGATTTAACCATTAAGAAATCCTACAAGGGTATGTTTCATTTAGTCAGACCCAAAAAAGAAGTTGGTCGTTATGTTACGCAATTAACGAATATCACTGAAGTTGATGTTGTTGATAAAGGGGTTAGCTATGCAAAGGCCATGCTTGCTCTACGAAACTATGTTGGTAAAAACTTTAACAAAACAGCATTCATCGTTTTTGGTAATCATGATAGTCGAATTTTTCATCAATCCTTTCATTACTCTCCGGATGCGGATGAAAGGATTGTTAAGAATGTTACCCATAATTTAATTGATTTTTCATTATTCCTTAGTGAATTCATTAAAGATCAAAATGGCAATCCCTTATCCTTAATTAACAATCTATTAGTATTTAAGGAAACCTTTCAAGGCGTTCATCATCAACCTTTGGACGATGCAAAAAATTTAATGTTACTTTACCGAAAAGTTCTTGAGCGAAAAGATATTATTCTAGATGAATATATCAAAGTCTTTCAGTCACTTCGGCATGTACCCGAACCCGTTAAACAAATGATTCAGTTAGTATTAAAAGATCAACAGATTAATAAGGATGTTTTCATTTCCCATATCAAGGAATACTTAGGATGATTCAATACCCAAATGGGGTAAAAAAACCCAGTCAAACAAAACAAAAACAAAACCTCAAAAAACTTTCTATCAACTCTTATAAAAATCGAGGGATGGATTTTGAAAAAGAAATCAATTTAACCAATCAGTTTTATTTAGAAACCAAACGGGCTGTCATTACAAAGAGACCAACGCCTATTAATGTCGTAAAAGTCGATTATCAACGCGGAGCGAAGATCACCCATGCGTATTTTGAAAAACAATCTACAACCGATTATAACGGCATTTATCGTGGTAAGTATTTAGATTTTGAAGCAAAGTCAACCCAATCTACCACCTCTTTAGCCATTGCCAATATCACCATTCACCAACGCCTTCATTTACAAAGGATTATTGATCAGGGCGGTATTGCTTTTTTACTGATTTCATTTGGAAAAAAAGATGAAGTATATGCATTAAAGGGAATAGACTTTCTACAATTTCTAGAAAAAGAAACACGCCAATCATTACCCTATAGTTGGATTAAAAGTAAAGGCAAAAAAATTCAAATTGCATTTCAACCACGTATTGATTATTTAACCGCGATTGATGATTGGTTTTTCTAAGTTCTTATGAGGCTCCTTACATATTGATTGTAAGGGACATCGTTGGCACGCTGGTTTTTTTGCCTGACAAGCATATCGGCCAAAGTGTATCAATTGATGATGAAGTTTGATATAACGATTCTCAGGAAAAGCATTTCTTAATTTTTTTTCAGTTATTGTAACCGAATCGGTTTTTTTTGAAATACCGAGTCGCCAAGATAAGCGAAAGACATGGGTATCAACAGCGATCTCAGGAATTTTAAAAAGTTCCGCTCGGATGACATTTGCGGTTTTAACACCAACGCCTGGTAACTGAGTCAATAATGCTTTATCAGATGGAACATGACCATTGTGTTTGTTAATTAAAATATTGGCAATTGCTTTGATGTGCTTGGCTTTCGTATGAAACAAACCGATGGATTGAATCAACTTTTCGATAGCAAGAATGGGGGCGGTCGCTAAATCTTCTAATCGAGGAAATGATTTAAATAAGCTAGGTGTAACGCGATTGACGGATTGATCGGTGGTCTGGGCAGAGAGAACCACGGCAATTAAAAGTTCGTAATCCTTACGATAGTGTAATTCGCATCCCACTCTAGGGTATTGCTGATCTAGGTATCGAAGAATCTTACTTCTTTTGTTTAGATCCATGATCTAGGTTTTCAGAAATCTTAGCCATTGTTTTTTGAATATCTTGATGTGGAGCATGTTGTAAAGTTGTTAGACCTTCTTGATTAAAATTTTCTTTCATGGTTTGCTTTTGTAAATATTTATCCATGAACCTTATCGATTTTTTTTGTTTGGAAATGGCGTCTTCTAAACTTAAAAGTATCATTGCTTCACTGTAACCAAATTCTAACCAATCTTGGATGCGTGATATTTCTAAGGGGGAAAGGGTTCGACCAAATCCTTTTTCAATACTTTGAAACAAATTGGCTTGAGCATTGACGTTTAATTCTTGGGTTTGATGAATCACTTGTTGTTGAAATCGTTTATAAAGTAATTGCTTAAGTGGATTGAGCGTTGTTTGGGTTTTTCCGTCTACGGTAACATATTCAATAAATTTTCGATTTAATAAGTCTACCATTGTTGCATCAATTTCCTCTAATGGTAACGTCATCTTTAAACTTAATAGCTCTGCTGTAATAAGATGATTATCCTGTTTGATCAGTTGATCCATGACTAAAATAACCATCACATGCTTTTCTTGAAAACCAAGGGCCTTATAGTGGTCAAGGAGTAAGTGCTTTAAATCTAAAGCTTCAAACATTGTATTCATCATATGGGTTATTATACCAACTCAATCTAGTTCCGGATGAAGTCCGTATGAAGCCAACAATAAGGAAGCCTCAAAAGGCATATACTTCATCATTTTTTGGTATTCTTGTTTTACTTTTTGAGGATTGAGGTATTCCAATAAAGGCAAACTTTGATTGAGGGCTTTTGCTAAATTGGGTTCTTGTTTAAATCCGAGTTTGTGTTGAAAGCGTAAGACGCGAAGGATTCTTAATGGATCTTCTTGAAATCGTAAATATGGATCACCAATCATTCTTAAGGTTTTACTTTTTAAATCTTCTACACCATTTGCAAAGTCTAAGACATTTACATCGGCATCAAGATAGATAGCATTAATTGTTAAATCTCTTCTTAAGTAGTCCAGCTTTGGATCTTTGACAAAGGTAATCGATTGAGGATGTCGTTTGTCTTGGTAAATCGATTCTTGTCTTAGTGTGGTGATATCAATGTTCATCGAATCTAATTTTAATTGTACGGTTCCATAATGGGCGAAGCGAAAGTTTGCCGTAGGAAGAAAGGTTTGCATCTCAGTTGGTTTTGCATCCGTTGTTAGATCAAAATCTTCAACGGGCAATCCTAATAAGTAATCTCGACTTGATCCACCAATCATCCAAAGACGAAAACCTTGGCTTTTAAATAATTTAGATAATTCAAGAAAAGGGGTTAAAGTCATAAATATATGATAACCATATCAACATAAATAAAAAAGAGATAGATGGCATTCCATCTATCCCTTGAAGTTTGCTAACTAAAGTTTAGCGAACTTTTTCTTTTAAGGTCTTGCTGGCCTTGAAACCGACAACCTTGGTTGCAGGAATCTTGATTTTTTCAGTGGTTCCTGGCTTGACACCAATGCGAGCTTTGCGGTTACGGACAGTGAAGGCACCAAATCCAGCTAACTTAACTGGTTGGCCTTTGCTTAAGGCTTTGGTTAAAGCACCTAAGACGACTTCGAGGACTTTTTCAGCATCTTTCTTGCTGTGTCCAGTTTCCTTGGCGACGACTTCAACTAGATCTACTTTGTTCATATATTCCTCCTAGATCTTTCTGCGTATAAAGTAGCATAGTATCGAAAAAAATGCAACAAAATTTCATTTAAACTAAAACTTTAAAATTGAAATGTTATGACAAAAATAAAATTTATTCGACGCGAAGCGGGCGATTCATTAAAGATTTAATTAATTCTGAAGGTCTTTTTTTCTCGTATAGAACGGCATAAACAGCCTCAATAATCGGTAATTTTAATCGGTATTTCTTGGCCAATTGATGTGCGATTTTTGCAAAAGCAACGCCTTCAACGGTTTCTTGATTGGTTTCCAAAAAGTTTTGTGCAGCGTCATCTTTACCAATTTTAATCCCTGCTTGGTAATTACGTGAATGTTTAGAATAGCAAGTGACAATTAGATCACCTAAACCAGTGAGACCTGCATGGGTTTTTAATTTTCCACCAAGCACTTTTCCTAATTGCATTAACTCTGCTAAGCCTCTTGTGACCAAAGCTGCACGAGCATTATCTCCAAGATTAAGACCAGTAACCACTCCACTAGCAATCGCAATTACATTTTTAAGTGCCGAACCAACTTCAGAACCAATTTCATCCTTCTGTACATAGACACGAAAGTATTCATTTGAAAATAATTGAGAGACCATTTCTGCAAATTCAACTTTTTTACAAACGGCTGAAACCAGAGTTAGTTGACGGTCAATCACTTCTTCCGCATGTGAAGGTCCGATAAGACTGACAACCGCTTTGACAAATTTTTTGGGTAATAAACTACGAATGGTTTCAGAAAGTCTTTGATTGGTTAAGGGATCAAAACCTTTCGCCGTATTAATGATGCATACCTTTTCGTTAATTAACGGAGCGATTGTTTTTACCAATTCTCTAACTGCATGAGATGGAACACTTAACAAAATAACATCTTGATCCAATACAACTTCTTGTAATAGGCAAGACGCCCTGATGGACTTTGGAAGATTAAATTCCTCTTTAAAATAAGTGGAATTCGTATGCCGATCATTGATTTCTTTACAAACCTTTGGATCCTTTGCGTACATGAAAACTTCGTGACCATTATCAGCTAAAACTTGTGCTAATGCAGTACCCCATGAGCCAGCGCCAATAATTGCTACTTTTGTTTTCATTTTCGTTCTCTGGTAATTATTTTAATTGGTGTTCCTGTAAAGTCAAAACTTTCTCGTAAACGATTTTCTAAAAATCTTTCGTATGAGAAATGCATAAACGTAGGTTTGTTGCAAAATAAAACAAATGTCGGAGGATTTTGGGTCACTTGTTCGCCATAATAAATACGTAAACGCCCACCATTAAATTCTGGGGTTTGGTTCATTAATTGAGCATCCACGAGCAATTCATTCAATCTTGCTGTTGCCACACGACGTTGCGTAGCCTCATAAACTTGCTTAACCGTGCGAATGATTTCATCTAATCTTGTTTTCTTTAACGCAGAAGTATAAAGAATCGGAACAAATTCCAAGAATGGCATGAGTAATCTTAATTTTTTGGTGTATTGATTCATATCGCGGTCACCTTTTATGGCAAGGTCCCATTTGTTAACCACCAGCACCATGCCTTTAAAAGCTTGAAAAGCAAATCCAGCGATATGTTTATCCTGTTCCAATAAACCATCCTCGGCATTGATAACAACAACCACTACTTGTGCACGCTCTATCGCTCTGAGGGATCGAATGGCTGCATATTTATCAATGGATTCGAAAATAGCACCACGCTTCTTTAAACCAGCCGTATCAATCATGAGGTAATCGGTTCCTTCAAATTGGAAGGTTGTATCAATTGCATCTCTAGTTGTTCCCTCAATTGGAGAAACAATGACGCGATCCTGTTGGAGGATGGCGTTAACCAAACTTGATTTACCAACGTTCGGACGACCAACGACAGCAAATTGGGTAAAACCTTGATAACTTGGGATTGATTTATTTTTAGGTAATAGTTTAATAACGGAGTCTAATAAATCTCCAATCCCAATACCGTGGAGCGTTGAAATTGCAATCGGCGTACCAATACCAAGTCGGTAATAATCATTTACATCACCGAGTAATTGACCGTCATCGATTTTATTGACACCTAAAATAATTGGTTTTCCAGATTTGAATAGAATGGACGATACGAGTAAATCATCTGCGGTAATGCCTCTTCTACCATCGACAAGGTAAATAATTACATCTGCCTCTTGGATGGCAATAGTTGCTTGCATTCGAATTTGTTCTTGAAGTGGCCTTTTCGTCACTTCAATTCCACCCGTATCAATTAATCGAAACGGAACCGTTAACCATTCCGCTTCTGCATAAATACGGTCTCGCGTTAATCCGGGTGTATCATCGGTGATTGCTTGGCGCTTACCAACCATACGATTAAAAAGCGTCGATTTTCCAACATTGGGGGCTCCAACGATGGCAACAGTACCTTTAAGCATGAATCGGGCCTACTTTTTTGTGAACAATTTCAAGAATGCGTTCAACAACTTCATTGACCGTCATAAAAGAAGTATCAATCAGTATCGAATCGTTAGCAGGTTTAAGTGGTGCAAAATCACGATGGGAATCAATATAGTCTCGGTGTCTTAGATCTTCTTCAACACTTTCAAGGGTACAGGCGATGCCTTTGCCTAAATTTTCTTCATAACGACGAACCGCTCGAGTTTCCACAGAGGCAATCTGAAAGATTTTTATATTGGCTTCAGGAAGCACATAAGTACCAATGTCACGACCATCCATCACGACGGATTGATTGCCCGCCATATGGCGTTGTAAGTCTACCAAAGCTAATCGAATGGCTTTATAGGATGCAATATAAGAAACTTGAGCAGAGACTTTGGGATCCCGAATATCTTTTGAAACATCCTGTCCGTTTAAATAAACTTCACCCGTCGGTGCTAGCAAAATCTTCACTTGAGGAATCAACGCTTCACAAGCATCTTGACGTTGAGGATCGATTCCATTTTGCATTACAAACAATGTAAAAGCGCGATACATTGCCCCTGTATCGATATAGGTAATATTGAGCTTTTTGGCGACGAGTTTTGCCACTGTAGATTTTCCGGCGGCGGCAGGCCCATCAATTGCCAGTATTAGTTTGTTTTTCATCTTCCAAAGTATACCAAAGCCACCACAAGGATGAGTAAAATAATCACGGTGGTTCCCATCACCCACATCAACAAATTAATGGTAGGATGAAAAGCTTTAGTATTTTCCTGTGAATCGGTGTTTTTTACTTCTTGAGAAAGTTGAAAAGAATTCATTTTGAGAATTTGACGACGGTATTTCGCATACTTTTGAATGCGATTTTGAGGCAATCTTTTTAAGTTCATAAATTTCATAGGATTTGGTGTGCTTTTCTCAATATTCCTCATTATAATATGAATATGGATCCAAAAAAACCGATCGTCATAAAAGACTTATGTATTGCGTGTGGATTATGTAATGCCATAGTTCCATCCGTTTTTGATTGGGATGATGATGGCAAAATGAAAGCAATTGTAACTGCAGTGCCAAAAGGTCAAGAAACCGATGTTGAAGAAGCCAAAGTCAATTGCCCAACTTCAGCAATCGACGTAAAATAAATTCTATTTAAAACGTTTTATCAAACGGTGCAATCGTTTATAACTAGTTAATGTTAAAAAAATAACAATGAAGTTTTTAAGTGTATTAAAAGGAAGATACATCCATAAAACTAGCGACCAATAAGGATCGGTGACTTGGGGGATAGCGCTTTGAACATATGCAAGAAAATCATCAGGGCTAATATTCAAAAATAAATCGAGATATAAATCGGTTATCCATAAAGCGTTCAGTAAGGAAGTGATGGTGATTTGTAAAACAAATCCAATGATAAAACCTACCATGGCGGTTTGTTTTGTTCTTGAGCGTTGGTATAACCATGCACTTGGTAAAACGAAGGCAAGTGAATAGATGAGGTCAGCGAATTCACCAATACCACCGGTTGTGGTAAATGGTAAAGAGAATAAAAACCGAAACGCGCCTAGAAATATAGCCGCTAATGGACCTAATGAAAAACCACCAATAAACATCACAATTTCTGAAAGATTGATTTCTAAAAATAAAATTACCGGTATTCGAAGCATCGGTAAATACAGCAAGTAAGTTAGACCTGCTAGGACACCAATCAAGGCTAAGTAGCGTAAAGAATACTTCTGTGGGGATAAATTATTTTTTTCCATGGATGAGTTGATCGACAAATTGAACGAGGGCTTCAGATGAATCAAAACTAAACTTGATGCTTTTTTTTGTCGTCACAACTTGGCTGGCAAATTGTTGTTCTAGGTTTTTTTCATTCACTGGATTGACGACTTGAGGTTTATGCTCTTTGACTAGACGTTCAAATTCGCGAACCGATAATTTTTCTTTGATTAATTTCAGGACGAGGTTATCGATAAGCTCTGTTTCTAATGTCACCAATATTTTGGCATGACCATAAGTTATCGTTTGCGCATTAATTAACTTTCTTGTGAACACCGGTAACTTTAACAATCTTAAAATATTAGAAACTTGGGATCGAGAATAGTGCATGATTTTAGCCAAGGCAACTTGACGATATTGATATTGGTCAATTAAAGCCTGACAAACTAAAGCGATGGCCATTACATTTTGTTCTGTTTCTTCGCGTAAAGAAGCTAATAAAACCAATAACATTTCCTCGTCTGACATCGAGGTGACAACGACAGGAACTTTTTGAAATTTTAATAACTTGGTTGCATACCAAATTTTGCGACCTAAGACAATTTGAAAACGACCATTCACTTGTCTTAACAATAAAGGATTGAGTAGTGGTTTTTCAGTTAAGTTCTCTAATAAATCTCTTAATTGATCACTGCGAATCGTTACTTCTTTTAATACTGGAATATCATCAATCAGTGAGGGATTAATTTCCTTTTTTTGTAGGCTTTTAAATTGTTGTTCGAGTTTATGAACAATGTCACGTGAACTATATTTATCAATTAAAGAAGATAATCTTTGATTAAGAATTGTTTTACGTTCTGCCATGATCAACTACCTCCTTGGCTAATGCAAGATAAGCTTCTGCACCACTCGATGTTGGTCGATATAAATGAATGGGCATACCCTTTGCACTAGCTTCAACTAAAGAGATATTTCTTGGAATTTGTGTATAAAAAGTATTTTCTTTAAACAACCCTCTAACTTCAGTAGAAATTTCAGTTGCAAGTCGCGTTCTTGGATCATACATCGTTAATAAAAAACCTTCGATTTTAATGTGAGGGTGATAGTCACTTTTGACTTGTTGAATCGTGGCAAGGACTTGGGCGACAGCTTCCATCGCAAAATATTCGCATTGAACAGGGACAATCACACTATCACAAGCAACAAGTGCGGAAACCGAAATCCAGCCTAAAGATGGTGGACAATCCATAATCAAATAATCAAAACTGGACTTTACGGAATCCACAACCGATTTGAGTTTTTCATATGGATTATTAGATCCTTGTGAAACTAGTTCACTTTCAACAGTTGCTAATTGCAAAGAGGCGGGAAGGATGGATAAAGATTTCATCGCCGTATACCGAATCGCTTGACGAGTCGTTAATGTGCCTTTAATCACTTCATAAATACTTTGGGATAAAGTGGCAACCTCAACACCAACAGCGCGACTTGCATTACCTTGAGGATCTAAATCGATGATTAAAACTTTATATCCAAGTTGTGCAAGACCACTCGCGAGTGAAACGGAAGTTGTAGTTTTACCAACACCACCTTTTTGGTTTGCGATGGCAATTATTTTTCCCATATCAAACTAATTATAGAGGAGTTTTTTTAATCTGTGAAAACATTCGTGGATAATTCGTAGGTGTGGCAATATTTTTTTCAATCACAAGTAAGGATCGCTGTTCGTGATCAGTTGGTAATCGATGGGTTTTTACTTCAACGATGGAGGCTCCTAAAACCCTTAAGGCATTTTTGGATAAAGCGATTTCAGCTAAATAGTCCTTACCTTTATAAACCAATGCTTGGCCGCCAACTTTTAAAAGTGGAATGGTTAACTCAAGCAGAATTGGTAAGGGGGCAACGGCCCTTGCAACAACATAATCAACGGGTTGAAAACTGCTATCGCGTGCTAAAACTTCAGCCCTTTGACTTAAAGCTTGTATTTTCTTAAGTTTTAAAAGTTTGATTGTATCTATTAAGAACTGGTTTTTTTTAAGGGTTGGTTCTAATAAATACATATTTAAATGAGGGTACATTATTTTGAGAGGAATTCCAGGAAAACCTGCACCAGATCCTAAGTCTAATAAAGTAGCACTTTTCTTAAACTGAGGTAATGGAAAACATAGACTATCATAAATACCTTTTTCATAAATCATTTCCAAGGTAGGATATGCCGTTAAGTTAAAAAGTTGATTCGTTTGAAAAACTTTTTCTGCATAGGTTTTTAAATTTAAAAGTGATGCATCATCAATCACAACATCAATTTGATGTAATGCTAATTTAAGCTGTGACAATTCCACGTTGAAATCCTTTTTTAATTTGCATCACTAACAGAGAAATATCACTTGGGTTTACGCCTGAAATTCTTGAAGCTTGACCAATCGTTAAAGGTCTAATTTTGCTTAGTTTTTGTCTTGCTTCCATTGCCATTCCTGCAAGAGTTGCATAATCAATCGTATTTGGAATTGTTAATTCCTCATATTTGGCAAAGGCTTGGGCTTGCTTGACTTCCTTTTCGATATAACCAACAAATTTTACATTGACTTCCAATTGCGTTAAAAGTGCTTCTGAAAGATTAAAATCTTTAAGCGTTGGAAAAAATTGGATTAAATCATTAAATTTAATTTGCGGTCTTCTTAGCAATTCATATGCGGTAATCCCACCTTGTAAGGCCCCTTGTTCAAATGTTGCAAGGAAAGCATTAATCGATGGATTCGGGCGAATAGAAATTGATTTTAGATGTTGCTCTACGTCTTGAAGTTGTTGTTGTTGTTGTTTAAATAAATTGTATTGTTTTGTTTTTACTAAGCCAATATCGTGACCGATTTCAGTTAGTCTTGCAGCAGCATTATCGTGTCTAAGTAATAAACGATATTCTGCTCGAGATGATAATAAACGATATGGTTCTTGGGTACCTTTTGTAACTAAATCATCAATCATTACGCCGATGTAAGCTTGATCTCGTCTTAGAATGACGGGTGGCAGTTTACGAATTTTTCTCACTGCATTTATCCCTGCCATAATTCCGGCTCCAGCAGCTTCTTCATAACCAGAGGTTCCAAAAATCTGACCAGCACCATAAAGTCCTGGCCACTTTTTTAATTCAAGAGTTAAGTCAAATTGCGTTGGAACAATTGCATCATATTCAATTGCATAGGCATACTTTAAAAACACCGCTTGTTCTAATCCGGGTAAAGAGCGAACCATTGTTTCTTGGATTTCTGGTGGCATCGATGTTGAAAAGCCTTGAAGATACATTGAATCCGTTTCGGCAGATTCGGGTTCAATAAATAATTGATGTCTTTCTTTATCGGCAAATCGGACAACTTTATCTTCTATAGATGGGCAATAGCGAGGACCAACACCTGTGACCAAACCACCGAACATCGCTGATTTTTTTAAATTCTGACGAATGATTTCGTGGGTTTGAGGTTGTGTGTG
>Ga0079300_10000024_pt1 | contig 41616 bp, 40 predicted proteins | sample Wag4_2014_7_11_FD_74799 | JGI IMG/M metagenome (GOLD analysis project Ga0079300, IMG submission 74799) | Fresh water microbial communities from Ohio, USA - Utica-2 Time Series HT 2014_7_11 | ecosystem: Environmental > Aquatic > Freshwater > Water tank | place: USA: Ohio | collected 2014-07-11
CTGCTGGGCCGCCAAGTTGCTTTCTGCAACTTTCCCTAGCTTCACACCGGCTCTCGCAATGCGCCGATCTGATTGAGATTTTCAGATCCACGGCGTACCAAGCCGATCAGGGAAGCCCGTACCGAGGTCTGAAAAGTCAGGAGCTCAAGCCCGAGCTGGATGTCCAGCTCACTCTGTCGTGATCGACTCTGCGCCAAGCCACTCGTACAGCACGTCGGGACACTGCTCTTCATTATCGTACCCATCTGTGAATGAGACGGCTTGATAGCCATGGCGCTCGTAGAACCGTCTTGCGCCTGAATTCGCCTGAAAGGTGTACAGACGAAATGGCGGCTTGAGCGTGGCATGGGCAACATTCAGCAACATGACGCCGATGCCTTGCCCCGTCCAATCCGGCCGGACGTAGAGGTGATCTATCCAACCGACCTTTTCCTTGGTTGAGATGGCCAGCATCGCGACGGCCTGATGCCCGGATTCCGCGACGTAGACCCCACCGTCCGGCAGCAGCACTTTTGAGAGCCACTCATGGACCTCGTCTTCCGTGTGTGCCATGGGCGCGTAGGGTAGGTACTGGCGCCTGGACTCGCATAGCACCTCAGTGACAGCAGGTGAGTCAGCAACCACAGCGCGGTGCACAGTAACTGGTACCTGTGGCCTGGTGGTCAGAAGCAGTCGTGAGTCCAATCAACCAGTCTCAAGCCGCCTGCAACTTCAGCGCCTTGATGCTGGACAGAGCCTTGGAAGCCTTTGCGGCCTGCTGGGCCAGCCACACTTAAGCTGCGCCTCCGTGAACCCGGCCGAGCCAGCGTTTGATGCGCAGTGCCATCGCCGGGTTGGAGAGGGTTGAACATTGAATTCATGATCACCTCAGTGGTAATCCTGGTAGTCCACCAGGATGGCATCGCCGTTTTCAAACGCAAAAGTCAGACGCCAGTTGCCGTTCACGCTGAAATGAGGGGGTTGACCGTAAGTTCGAATTCCACCCCCTCTTACTGAGCGTTTCCTTTGAATGAATGGGGATTGATATCTCAACGCGTCCTGTCGAGTCTGACCTAAATGCTGGCCCAACTGCTTTGGCTCAAGCGCGTTTCCAGGAATTCGACAGCGGCCCGCACCTTGGGTGAGACGAGTTTTCTACTCGGATAAACCGCATTGATCCCGAGGGTGGGTGCTCTGAACTCGGGCAGCAGCTCAATGAGTCTTCCGCTTCTGAGATGATCTTCAATCAGGAAAGTAGGCCAGAGATGAATGCCTCCGCCACGCAGGCAGACCTCCACGCCCGTGTCCCCGTTGTTTGATCGCATGCGGGATGTCACGCGCACATCCACAGCTCCACCGGGCCCAATGAACCGCCAGCTATCTCCAGTGGAGAGCAGGCTGTAGGCAAAGGTCTCGTGTTGAGCAAGTTCCGATGGATGGTTTGGGGCGCCGCGTCGACTTAAATAGTCTGGCGATGCACAAAGAACCAGCCGGGTGCTTGTGAGTGTGCGAGAGATCAGGGTTGAGTCGCTCAGCTGACCGATGCGAATGGCGAGGTCGTAGCCCTCATCAACGAGGTCAATCACGCGGTCAGAGAGCTCCAGCTCGAGCTTGAGCGATGGATACGCGCGCAGAAAGTCACTCCACAGGGGCGCTAAGTGCTTGATGCCAAAACTCACGGGGCCTGTCACACGCAGCGTGCCACTGGCGGTAAAACCATGCGTCTGGATTTCGTCCTCTGATGCTTCGATGCTGATGAGGATCTCTCGACATCGTGCAAGAAATATCTCGCCTTCGGGTGTGAGCGAGAGTCTACGTGTCGTGCGGTGGATAAGCCGCACGCCTAGCCGCTTCTCCAGTTCAGACACATACCGCGACACAGCCGCTTTCGACATGCGAAGCGATTGGCTTGCAGATACAAAGCTGCCTAGCTCGGCAACGGTGACGAACACTTTGATTTCTTGGAATTTGTCCATTGTTCCGAAATTCTAAACAGAGTGTTCGGTTCGCTCATGTTTATTTATATATTTTGGGTCAATAAACTGCGTCAATGATCACAGTACGCAAATCTTCAGATCGCGGGCAGGCCGATCATGGCTGGCTCAAGAGTGCCCACTCCTTTTCCTTTGGGAGTTACTACGACCCTGCCTTTATGGGGTGGGGGAATCTGCGTGTCATTAACGAGGACCGGGTCGCACCCGGAATGGGGTTCGGCACCCACAGCCATCGCGACATGGAAATCATCAGTTATGTATTGTCTGGTGAGCTTGCTCACAAGGACAGCATGGGCAACATCGAGACCATCCCGCCAGGCGATATCCAGCGCATGTCTGCCGGGACAGGCGTCACCCACAGCGAGTTCAATCACGCGAGGTCTGCTGAGACCCATTTTCTGCAGATCTGGATTGAACCCAGTGCGCGAGGTGTTACCCCCAGCTACGAGCAGCGTGCAATCCATCCCGCTGACAAGCGAGGTCGGTTGCTCAAGGTTGCGGGGCCCTTTGGGTCTGATGCCGTTGTCAGTATGCATGCCGATGCATCGATATTTGCGGGCCTCTTCGATGGTGCTGAGCAAGCCCAACATGCCATCGCACCGCATCGGAAAGCTTATGTGCACCTCATCCGAGGCAGCCTCCTTGTGAATGGTATGGAGCTCTCAGCGGGCGACGCATTGATGGTGGAACGAGAGTCGCCACTGCAGTTGTCACAGGGAACGCAAGCAGAAGTTTTGGTCTTTGATCTTCACTCAACCTAAAAGGAGTTCAGCATGTCGAAAGTTGTCGTGGTTTATCACAGTGGCTATGGGCACACCGCAAAGCAGGCAGAAGCCGTGGCGCAAGGTGCTGCAGGCGAGCTCATTGCTATCGATGCCAACGGAGACATCACCGAGGCGCAGTGGGCCGCCCTCGATACAGCAGACGCCATCATCATGGGGTCACCGACCTACATGGGCTCAGTGAGCTGGCAGTTCAAAAAGTTTGCAGACGCAAGCTCGAAGGCCTGGTTTACTCAGAAGTGGAAAGACAAGGTGTTCGGGGGCTTCACCAACTCCGCCACCATGAATGGTGACAAGCACTCGACCATTCACTACCTCATCACGCTTGCCATGCAGCATGGTGGCGTATGGGTGGGGACTGGTCTCATGCCCTCGAATGCAAAGGCGGCCAAGCGCGACGATGTGAACTATGTCGGCTCGTTCGCGGGCGCCATGATGCAGACTCCTTCGGACGCAGGCGCCGATGAGGTGAATGCGGGTGACCTTGAGACCGCGCGCCTCTATGGTGCGCGTGTGGCTAAGTTTGCGAAGTAGTTGGATAGGCGCAGGGAGGCGCGGGGGTATGCCTTTGAGGTCGTGACCCAGGTCGACGGCATGGATAGCGTGGTCTTTTCAGATCAATTGAAATCACTCGATTGGAGAGTCTGGCGCGCGAAAAATTCGGTCTTCCCCTTTTCCTCAGTGTGGCTAGAGCTTCGATGAAAACGTTATTTGGTTTTAACGAGCTTTAGATTGGCAACTAGCCACTCTGGAATGCCGTCGGCTACGCGTCTGGCGTTGTAGCCCTTTTCGCGCAGCGATTTGACGGCATCAAACGACAGAATGCAGTACGTTCCACGGCAGTATGCAACGATGGTCTTGTCTTTTGGCAGATCAGCAAGTCGCTCCTCGAGTTCCTCAAGCGTTAGATTCAGTGCTCCCTTGAGATGCCCTGCCGCATACTCCTCGCGGGGTCTCACATCAAGAATCACAACCTCGCCTTTGCGTGCCCGAGCAAGTACCTCATCGACTGAGAGTGCATCTAAGTCATCTCTGCTGTTGAGATAGGCATCTACGAGCCGATCGATTTCGGCGAATCGATCTCTGGCAATTTTTTGCAGTAACAAAAGGAGTTCGATGACATCTGAGGCGCTCACGCTGTAAATCATCATGCGGCCCTCTCGCGCCGCACGTACCAGCCCCGCTTGCTTGAGTGTTTGCAGGTGTTGCGAAATGTTTGCTATGGGAAGCCGCATCACCTTAGCGATGGAGTCGACATTTCTAGGCGCTTGAATCAAGAGTTCCAGGATTTCAAGGCGAGGCCCAGAGGCAAGGGCTTGGCCAATTCGGGCGAACTGCTCAAACAACTGGGGTTTGAAGGCTTGACTTTGAATCATCGGTGCTTTTTAATCTCTAATATTCAATAAATCAATTGAATCATTAATCAAAAGGGGGCGCTGAACGTGAAAACTACCTTTAAATCCAGTCTAGCCGCAAGCGCGCTAGTCGTCTGGTCCAGTTTTGCATTCGCCCAATCTGCAGCACCGCCAGTTCCCTCCGAGGTCAACGGCCAAAAAGTTCTGGTCTTTGTCCAACAAGACCCGCCAGGGACCCGATGCAACACCAATATGCAGATTGCTGCCGAGATCATGAATGTCTACCAGGTACCCGTCGTTCTCATGCCCCAGAACTCGGTTCCAAAGTTCACGCCCGCACCCTCGGTCTGGTACGGAGGAAAAGTAATCGCTGCCTCAGGTGCCGAGCACAACGGCATGGTGTCCTACACGATCGTCTCGGATCAGCTAGAGATGGACGGCGCGCCCAAGCATGGAAAGGCAGGAAAGCTATTCAACACCAGCGTGAGACCGGGATTTGATCAGCTCAAAGATGTGATCAAGACCGGCAAGTAGCGCGAGCCAGAAACACCCATCACTGAAGACCAACATGAAGAGGCCGATCTCAATGGAGCGACGATCTCTGTGAAGTCGGCCGAACAATGGATTGCCGCCTACCAGACCAAGCCAGTCGAGGCATTGGGATGGTATGCCGCCTCGCTCGATACCTCTCGTCGGCTGGTGATGAGTTACCTGTCCGTTCCAGCGAGAGAAGCTGCGGTTATTGATGTCGGTGCCGGGGCATCCGTCTTTGCGGATCACATGATTGAAGATGGCTGTTTAGACATCACGCTGCTGGACCTGTCCGCTGAGGCGCTCGCGATCACGCGCTCAAGATTGAATGGTGATGAGGCAATTACCAGCGTGATCGGAAATGTACTGGACTGCCCGTCGCTGCGCCAATCGGGGTATGACGTTTGGCATGATCGCGCTGTGTTCCACTTCCTCACAGCAAAGGCCGATCGAGAGGTGTATGTCAAAAGGGCTCACCAATTCCTAGCCGCCACAGGAATTGTCGTACTGGGTACATTCGCGCCAGACGGCCCGGAAATGTGCAATTCTTTGCCGGTGCGTCGTTGTGGGTTGAGCGAAATCATTGAGGACTTCTCTCCTTGGTTCGACCTGCTTTATTCAGAGGCGCAGGTTCACACGACTCCGTCCGGCGGTGAGCAGTCTTACAATTATTTCGTTTTAAAAAGAGGGGTGCATCGCGACGGTGATTCTCTTCTAGGTAAGGAAGGGTAACGATGAGGCCAAGGAGTGATAGGGGGCGCCCACGCCTCGATTTATCAACTAAGAACCCGAAATGTGCGGCCTCTTCTCAACCCAAGATACCGCTGCACCCCCCACGACCTTGGGTTCCTCATTGAAAGGCCCATTCATGTTCCGTCTGCTGTCCCAAAGTCTCCTGGTCCTCTTGCTTGCCCTAAGCGCATCGGCCGTTGGTGCCGAGCAAATTTATGTTCCGCGAGCCACCAAAATTACAGACAACTTTTATGCAATCGTTGGGCCTCTGGGGCAACGCAGCGAGGCCAATGCAGGTCTAAATGCAAATTACGGGTTCGTCGTGAGCGAGACTGGCGTCATCTTGATCGACAGCGGGGCCAGTGAACACGGTGCCGCCATGCTCCAAAAGGCAGTCCGAGTCGTTACACCAAAGCCCATTCGGTGGGTTCTAAATACTGGGTCACAGGATCACCGTTGGCTGGGTAACGAGTACTTCGCTAAGCAGGGGGCCCGCGTGTATGCCATGTCGGGCACCGTAAAGACTCAGCGTGCATCGGCTCAGCAGCAAATCGATTCATTAAAACGCTTTGTTGGCCCACAGCTGTCTGGCACTAATCCAGCGTATGCCGCTGACATCAGTTCCGCACCGGAGGCAGCGCTCACCATCGACGGTGTGCGCATTCAGTGGGTTGAGACGAATGCCCACTACCCTGGTGACACCATGATCTACTTTCCGAGCGCCTCGGTGATGTTTACTGGGGACTTGGTCTACGTGGACCGGATCTTGGGTGTTTTACCCCAATCGAGTGTGCGCAAGGCACTGGCAGCATTCGAGCGCCTGGTTGCCTTCAATCCAAAATATGTTGTACCGGGTCACGGAAGGGTGACCGACCTCGCCCAAGCCAAGCGTGAGACGGGCGACTACTATGCGTTTCTGATCAGCAATGTGGGCGCTGCAGCCCGCAATATGGACTCCATTGGCGAGACCCTAGATAAGTTCGCCCAGCCCTCACAGTTTACGCATCTGGCGAACTTTGCCGAGCTCCACCGGGCCAACATGAATCGCGTCTTTGTTGATTTTGAGGCGAATCCATGAGGCTCCGTCTGGTCTCTAGGAGTCGGGATCAGGAGTATGTACAAAGCTTTCGGCAAGCTTTCACAGACTCCGAGGGGGCAGATGAGGGTGATTTAATTGCGGGGCTCGTCGAGGACCTTTTGTCCGGCACCGCCCCAAACGATATCTATGCCATTGCGGCGGAGGCCCACGGGACGCTAATCGCTGGCTGTGTCTTCACACGACTAAGGTTTGAAAATGACACGCGAGAGATCTTCTTGCTCTCGCCTGTAGCTGTTGTGCCCACCGCCCAGGGTACCGGCGTTGGGCAGACTATGATTGGACATGGCCTGAGTCTGATGCGTGAGGCCGGCGTAGACGTAGCAATGACATACGGCGACCCAAACTTTTACAACAAGGTTGGTTTTCAGCCTGTGAGTGAAGCGGATGCGATGGCACCGTTCCCCCTCCGACAGCCAGAGGGCTGGCTTGGGTTGGCCCTCAAGGATAAATCATGGTCGCCGCTGAAGGGTCGTTCGACTTGTGTACCAGCGCTAGCGAATCCTGTTTTTTGGTGAGCGAACTCCATACCAAACGCTTGTCGGCCTAACCCACGCTGCGCAGACGCGCAGTCGCAGCAGCATCAAGCGTCAAGCGCACGCCCAGGGATCCGTTGCCAGACCGCACCGGCAACTTTCGGAGGCAGATTTCAATGGTCTTGATCTCTGGGCAGTCACTACACCCGGCGGGCCAACACAACGGCAGCAGACGAACCCCATCCAACTGTCCAGCACCACGTGCGCAAGAGCATGCCGGGAGGGGCGTCCACTAGGGCAGCAGACTCATCGCGATGATGCTGCTCGTCGGCTTGGCACCTGACCAAGAGTGGCAACAAGCCCTCTGGCCCACCCGAGCCCCTGAGGTGATCGATCTGCTGTTGGTAGTGTTGGTCCACAAAGGTCTCAACCGCAGCAATGGTGGCGTAAACCGCACGGCGTCCAAATAGGCAGGGTAGGGCGCCTGTTAGCCATCCCGCAAGGCGCCAAGGGCCCAAAAGAAGGCTGCGTTGGGGCGCCGGCAGCCATTCAGACACCTCGCGCAGGTGGTCGGCCTCCGTTGCGCCATGTGCATCAGCAAAGGCAATCAGCTCCGTGTCTTTGCGCCATTTCGCAACGGTCTTTATGCCCTTGTAAATGTAAACCGCACCGGTCTCGCCAGCGTGGTCAGAGCGCAGCTCGCGAAGAAGGTAATCAGAGAGGGGTTGCGACATGATTGAGGCACACTACCACCTATTTTTCGAAAGCTACCCTTTTGGCAGACACGTTTTCTCAACGCCTCCTTGGTCTCTCCGATGGCGATAAGTCCTTCATCATTCAGATGGCATGGGAGGATCGCACTGCCTTCGAGACCATTTATGAGCGAACGGGCTGGTCAGAGTCCGATGTCATTCGTCTCATGCGCAGGCAGCTCAAGCCCAGCTCTTTCCGAATGTGGCGCGAGCGCATGAAAGGCCGCGTCACCAAGCATCGCGCTCTCAGAGACCCTGAGATGAAATTCAGTGATGCATCTGTCGCCGATCATCGGCGAGCAAATTGTTAAAGAAAGTCCAAGACATGGTGTTAAACAAGCAGGAATGGGCGTCCAATATTCGCAATGACCTGCTTGCTGGGCTTGTCGTAGCGCTGGCCCTTATTCCTGAGGCAATTGCCTTCTCGATCATTGCAGGTGTTGACCCCAAAGTTGGGCTGTACGCCTCGTTTTGTATTGCTGTGGTGGTTTCATTTTTTGGTGGACGTCCCGCAATGATTTCCGCGGCCACTGGCGCTATGGCGCTTGTTATGGTCACTCTCGTCAAGGACCACGGGCTGCAGTATCTGTTAGCGGCAACCGTTCTCACGGGCATGCTTCAGATCTTCGCGGGTTGGATTCGTCTTGCGGAATTGATGCGTTTTGTATCCCGCTCTGTGGTGACTGGGTTTGTAAACGCATTAGCCATACTGATTTTCCTCGCACAGTTACCCGAGTTGATCGATGTGACTTGGCACGTTTATGCCGTGACTACCGCTGGCCTGGCTTTGATTTATGGGTTTCCGCGTTTGACGAGGGCGATTCCGTCCCCGCTGGTTACCATCGTGCTCCTGACCGCAGTGTCGATGGCGTTGAATCTCGAAATTCGCAGGGTTGGGGATATGGGAGCCCTGCCAGATAGCCTCCCGGTTTTCTTGCTCCCCGAGGTTCCTCTCAATCTTGAGACGATTTCCATAATTTTTCCTTACTCTCTTACGCTCATGGTTGTCGGACTTCTTGAGTCCCTCATGACCGCCACCATTGTCGATGACCTAACCGACACAACCAGCGACAAGAACCGCGAGTGTGTCGGTCAGGGTGTTGCAAATATCGCAAGCGGTTTTATTGGGGGCATGGCGGGTTGCGCCATGATCGGTCAGTCAGTCATCAATGTGAGATCGGGGGCTCGGGGCCGGCTCTCGACGTTCTCCGCAGGCATATTTCTGCTGATCATGGTCGTCTTCCTCGGAGACTGGGTTGGTCAGATTCCCATGGCCGCGCTCGTAGCGGTCATGATCATGGTGTCGATTGGGACATTCGATTGGGGTTCGGTGAGAAATCTTGGTCAGCATCCCCGGAGTTCGAGTGCCGTCATGCTCGCCACTGTGGCAACGACCGTTCTGACTCACGATCTCGCTCAGGGTGTACTCGTTGGGGTCCTTCTTTCTGGGCTCTTCTTCGCTCACAAGGTAAGCAAAATTCAAGAGGTTATGTCCGAGTTGGATGGAAGTGGTGCCGCTCGAATCTACACGGTAACGGGGCAGATTTTCTTTGCCTCTGCTGATCAGTTTGTGACCAGTTTCGATTTTAAAGAGTCGATTGAGCGTGTGAGCATTGATGTGAGTCGTGCCCATTTTTGGGATATCACTGCAGTCGGTGCACTCGACAAGGTCGTTTTAAAGTTTCGCCGGAAGGGCACAGAGGTTGACGTGATTGGACTAAACGAGGCGAGCGCAACCATGGTTGATCGCTTCGCAGTTCACGACAAGTCCTAGGCGCTGTCGATTCTCCTTCGCGCCCAATACGACAGCGCGTTTTCCAGGGTCACCAGCAGGATCATGCTTAGCATACTGGGGTGAACTCCACACGCATGCCAAGCGCGCTCTCGAGGTATTTGGTGAGCGGACCAAACTTTCGAAGCTGCTCTGTGGCGGCCTCTTCCGGGATGGTGGTTACCCGGAGTGTGGACTGCGCAAAAAGTCACCCAGCAGGACTGAGACACCCAGCGCCAAGAAGACAGCCGCAGCGATCGATCGCACCAGCCGCATCGAGATTCGAGCCGAGAGCCTGTCGCCAATAAATACGGCAGGCACATCGGCAATGAGCATACCAAGCGTTGTGCCCATAACCACCATGACCACTTCAGGGTAATGCGCTGCCATGGCCACGGTCGCGATCTGAGTCTTGTCGCCCATTTCGGCAAGGAAGAAGGTCACTACGGTGGCGCCGAAGACCCCAAACCGCTGAAAGACGGTGGTTTCTTCGGGGTTGATTTTGTCGGGGACGAGGGTCCAGACCGCCATGGCAATGAACGATGCACCGAGTACCCAACGAAGCAGGTCAGGGCTGAGCGTCTGAGTGACCCACACCCCAATGGCGCCCGCGAGTCCGTGATTGAGGATCGTGGCAATAAAAATACCCAGAATGATGGGGGCCGGGCGCTTGAATCGGGCTGCCAGTAAGAAGGCGAGCAGTTGAGTCTTGTCGCCCATTTCTGCAAGCGCGACAACGCCGGTTGAAACCAGGAGTGCATCCATTGTAAGAACTTGTTAATTACCGACGAGTGCGGCGGATTTTACCTGCAGCCAGACCGATTGCCCCGGTGAGAGACTGAGCTGATCGGCTGCACGGCGGGTGATGCGGGCAAGCAGGCGCGTGCTTTGTGCTTCGAGCACGGCGAGGCAATGTGAGGGGTGCCGGTCTGGCTCTAGCCCCAAAAGCTTGGCCAGGCATACATTCTGAATCGAGCCCGCCAGCGGCTGAACCTGGCTGACGCTCACATTGCTTGCACGGACATGCACCCGAACTTCTTTACCAATAGGCAGTTCAGACCCACTGCACCAGAGCTGAAGCCCACCGGCATGCACGCTCAACAGCCCATAGGGGCGATCATATTCGGCCACCTTGCCCACCAGAAGCGAGCCCGCCTCTGAGCCTACGCGGCGCGCAAACTCGGGGTCTGACAAGGTGGATTGAACGGGTCCGGTAACCGCAACGCGACCTGACTCCAGCAGCACCACCTGGTCTGCAAGACGCGTGAGCTCTTGCATGGAGTGCGTGACATAAAGCACTGGAATCTCGAGGCGCTCTTGCAATTGGGCCAACCAGGGCAGGACCTCTTCTTTGCGATTCATGTCGAGTGAGGCGAGTGGCTCATCGAGCAACAGCAGTTTTGGGTCGGTGGCGAGTGCCCGCGCAATCGCCACGCGCTGACGTTCACCACCAGAGAGCGATGCTGGGTCGCGATCCAGCAGCGCACCTATGCCCAGTAACGAAGTAGCGGCCTCGAGCGCAGCTTGGGCGGTGGCCGTGCGGGTTCGCTTGGCCCCATAGTTTAGGTTCGCCCGCACACTCAGATGGGGAAAGAGGCTCGCCTCCTGAAACACATAGCCCAGAGGGCGCTTCCAAGTGGGGACCCAGGTACCTTGCGTGTCTTCTTGCCACGTCGAGTTCGGGACGGAGATGTGCCCTTGGCCACGCTCGAGTCCTGCTATGCAGCGCAATAGACTGGTCTTGCCCGATCCCGATTCGCCAAAGATGACCGAGAACCCTCGGTCTGGGAGTTCCAAGTCTGCGTCGAGGGAGAACGCGTCCCGATTCAGTTGCAGGCGGATCCTCATGCGCGTTTGAGCCTTACAAGCAGGACCAAAACCAGAAAAGAGAAGCCCACCATGCCCGCCGAAAGCCAATGGGCCTGGGTGTACTCCATGGCCTCCACGTGCCCAAAGATCTGGGTCGAGACCACCCGGGTCTCTCCGGGAATGTTCCCGCCGATCATCAGCACCACACCAAATTCACCCACGGTATGGGCAAAGCTCAGGACCACAGCCGTGAACAGGCCTGGCTTAGCAAGTGGAAGCGCGACAGTGAAGAATCGATCAAGGGGGCTCGCGCGAAGCGTGGCCGCCACCTCCAGTGGGCGAGGTCCAATGGCCTCAAAGGCATATTGAATGGGCTGTACCGCGAAGGGCAGGGAGAAGATCACCGAACCGATGAGCAGCCCGGTAAATGAGAAGGAGAGCAGGCCAAGGCCCAAGGACTGGGTGATAGACCCCACCCAGCCTTGAGGCCCGAGGAGCACAAGCAGGTAGAAGCCCAAGACGGTGGGGGGAAGCACGAGGGGCAGCGTGACCAGCGCGTTCACGCCTGCTCTCCAGGGGGACTTGGTCTGCGAGAGCCACCAGGCGAGCGGCGTGGCAATCAGCAGCAACAACAGCGTCGTGAGGCTGGCGAGTTGAAGGGTGAGAGCGATGGCCGGCCAGGCCTCGGCGCTAAGGTGCGACTGCATAGCCAAATGAGGTGATCACCTCACGGGCGCGCTCAGAGCGCAGGAAGTTCATGAGTGCCTTGGCCGCCTCCTGGTCTTGGCCGCGGCTCAACAGAATGGCATCTTGTTGAATCGGTGCGTGCAGATTGCTGGGTACGACCCATCCAGAACCCTCACGCATCTTTCCATGCTCTAAGACCTGCGAGAGCGCCACAAAGCCCAGCTCGGCGTTTTCGGAGGCAACAAACTGATAGGCCTGGCTGATGTTTGAGCCTTCAACAATCCTTGAAGCAAGTGAGGTAGAGAGGCCCATCCGATTGAGGACTTCCATGGCTGCAGCACCGTAGGGTGCAAGCTTGGGATTGGCAATGGCTAGCTTCTGAAAGCGATTGGTTTTCAAGACCTGACCATCGCGATCGACGAGGTCTGGACGTTTGCTCCAGAGCACCAGCCGGCCCATGGCATAGGTGAAGCGACTCTCGGCCCGCGCAAGGCCCTCCTGAGCAAGCAGAGCCGGTGTGGTGTCGTCCGCAGAGAGGAGCAGGGCAAATGGGGCGCCGTTTTTAATCTGCGCGTAGAACTGGCCGGTGGCCCCAAATGCGAGCAACGCCGTGTGCCCGGTCGCCAGCTCGAACTCGCGCGCGAGCACTTTCATGGGCGCAGTGAAGTTGGAGGCCACCGCGACCTTGACTTCGGCCGCCACCGCGTCTGCTGCGTGGGCAAGACCCGCGAGCAATAGCAAACCGTATGTCCATGAGAAAAGCGTCTGAATCTTCATCGTGCGCGTTAGTATGGCTTATGAATTCACTCCCCATTCCATTTCGGGCCCTGGTTATCGGAAGCACTGGCGCCATTGGCGGTGCCTTCATCGAGGCGCTTGAGGGCATGCGCGGCTGCGATCGTGTGATTGGCCTAAGTCGTTCCTCGACGCCTTCCCTGGTGCTCGAAAACGAGCCCTCGATTGCCTCGGCTGCAGCGGCTGTTGCCCCCCATGGGCCCTTCCACCTGATCGTTGACGCCACCGGCGCCCTCACCATTGACGGCCAAGGCCCCGAGAAGCGACTCGCGCAGGTTACGTCGGCCATACTGGCGCGGGCCTTTCAGGTCAATGCCATCGGTCGCGCACTGGTGCTCAAGTCCTTTGTGCCGCTGCTAGCGTCCAAGGAGCGCTCAATCTTCGCAGTGCTCTCGGCCCGAGTGGGGAGTATTGAGGACAACCAGTTGGGCGGATGGTACGGATACCGGGCCTCGAAGGCTGCAGGCAATATGCTGCTTCAGACGACCGCCATTGAATCGCATCGCACTCGTCCATTTGCGGTCTTTGCTGCACTTCAGCCGGGCACTGTCGTCTCTAAGCTCTCGTCGCCATTTTCGTCCGGCCACCAGACCCTGACGCCTCATGAATCGGTGTCTGGGCTGCTCAATGCGCTTGATTCGCTTGAGGCCGGCCCTCGCGCTCGCTTCATTGACTACAAAGGCGAATCGATTCCTTGGTAGCCACAATGTCACTTGACGGACCGAAGTGGCGTCTGGTTCAATCGCGGTGCCTCTCAAAGGGAGTAGCTGGCACAGGGCTTTCTGGCCCTGCGTCTGCGTTGTCGTCAATACGGCCGAGATGATTTGGCAGTCATCCCGGCCCGGCAGCGCAACTCAGGTCACAGCCTGGGCAGCAAGACTGGCGAGGACACTCAACCACAGGCCCTGTGCAATGCCGGTATAGGGCGAGAGGCAATCAATATGATTTCAATTGGTACCCCCCTACTCTGGTCACTCTTTGCGGCCTTTGTGCTGGTGGCACTCATCATCGACTTTGCGGCCCTGAAGAAGGGCGGCGCGCATGCGGTTGGCATTCGCGAGGCCGCCATCTGGTCGCTCATCTGGATCGCCGTCGCCTTTGTTTTTGTGGGCTGGCTCTGGTGGTATCTGGGCGGAACAGACACGGACCCCGTCGCCAAGGAGCTCGCAGACGCCAAGGCGCTGGAGTTCGTCACCGGCTATCTGGTCGAAAAGGCCCTGGCGGTCGACAACATCTTCGTCTTCCTCATGCTGTTTACCTTCTTTGCGGTGCCGGCCGAGTTCCAGAAGCGGGTACTCATGATTGGCATTCTCATGGCCTTGGTGCTGCGGGCCATCATGATCCTGGTGGGCGCCTGGCTCATCTCTCAGTTCCACTGGCTCATGTATGTGTTCGGCGCCTTCCTGGTCTTCACGGGTGTCAAGATGTGGTGGGCTGCAGGCCAAGAGCCCGATCTCGAGAACAATGTGGCGCTCAAGTGGATCAACCGACACATTAAAATCTCGCCCACCTTCGATGGTGAGAAGTTCTTCACCGTCGTGAATGGCGTCAAGATGGCCACGCCCCTCTTTGTGGTGATCCTGCTCATTGGCATTGTCGACGTCATCTTTGCGGTGGACTCCATCCCGGCCATCTTCGCCATCACCACCGACCCTTTCATTGTGCTGACCTCCAACGTCTTTGCCATTCTCGGACTGCGCGCGCTTTACTTCCTGCTGGCGAGCATGCACGAGAAGTTTCACCTGCTCTCCTATGGTCTCGCGCTGGTCCTGGTCTTCATTGGGGTGAAGATGCTGCTCATCGACCTCTACAAGATTCCCATTGGCTGGTCGCTGGGCTTTACGGTGCTCACGCTGGCTGTAACCATGCTGCTGTCGCTGCGCATTCCGCCGAAGGGCGGGGCAGTCGGGTCGTCCTTCCCCTTTGAGCCCAAGAGGTCGCAGGAGCCCAAGTCCAAGTAGTACGCGTTACGATGGACCACCGGAGGGTCAGTGGCCCTCCCAGTTGTGTCTGCGCGTCGGCGAGCGCATGGTCACCAGCTCCTCGGCGGCCGTGGGGTGAACGGCCAGCGTTGCGTCGAGAGATGCCTTTGTGGCCTTGAGCTGAAGTGCAACGCCCATCAGTTGCGCCATCTCGCCGGTGTCTGGCCCCAACGCATGAAAGCCAAGCACGCGATCGGTTGTCCTGTCGACCAGCAGCTTCATAAACATTTTGCTGTGATGGCCAGACAGGGTGGCCTTCATGGGCCGAAATCGTGTGGCGTAGATATCGAGCTGGGGATAATCGCGCAGCGCATCCGCCTCAGTGAGTCCGACGGTGCCCAATTCGGGCGTGGTGAAAACCGCGGTTGGAATCAGGTGGTGGTCAACGACGACACGCTTGCCGCCGAATTGTGTGTCTGCGAACGCGTGGCCCTCGCGGATGGCCATGGGGGTGAGGTTGACCCGGTTGGTGACATCTCCCACCGCGAAGATGTTTGCAATGCCGGTGCGGGAGTCTCCGTCAACGGGAATGGCACCGTGGTGGTCGAGGTGAATCCCAACCGCCTGAAGGCCGAGTCCTTCGGTTTTTGGCTTTCGACCAATCGCTTTGAGCACCGCATCTACTTCGATCGGTTCACCATGATCAAACGACACGCGCAATCCTTGCGGCACGCGCTCGATCTGAGCAATGCGTCTCTCCGGGTGGAGGGTGAGACCGGATTGCGCTAGCTCTTCCTCGAGATGGGTTTGCAGCTCTTCATCGAACCCGCGAAGCACTCTCTGACCTCGGTAGACCACGTGCACGCTAGAACCCAGGTTTTGCAAGACGCAGGCGAGCTCAAGCGCGATGTACCCCGCACCTTGAACCAGAACGCGCTTGGGCTGTTCATTGAGCAGAAAAAAATCATTGGAATCGATGCAGAGCTCGTGCCCAGGAATCTGCGTGTCGGTGACAGGGTGGGCGCCGGTCGCGATGAGAATGGTTTTACCCGATACGGATTGCTCCGGCCCGTAAGCAACCTTTGTGGCACTCAATAATCGTGCGCTGCCCTGAAGGATGGTGACACCAGCCTTCTCGAGGTTGCTCCGATAAATGCCCTCAAGACGGGTCACCTCGCGGTCACGGTTCTCCTTGAGCGTAGACCAACTGAAGGATTGTGGACCGACAGTCCATCCAAAGCCCTGGGCCTCTTGGAACTCTGTGGGGAACCGACTGGCATAAACCATGAGCTTTTTGGGCACACAGCCTCGAATGACACAAGTGCCGCCCATGCGGTATTCCTCAATGAGCGCGACCTTAGCCCCATACTGAGCAGCGATGCGTGCTGCGCGCACCCCGCCTGAGCCACCGCCAATTACGATGAGGTCGTACATACTTGCTCCTGTGCTGAATAACACTCCGATTATGCTTGCCTTCGTCGATATTGAGACCTCTGGGTCCACGCCAGGTCGAGATGGCATTACAGAAGTTGCGGTCATCACCTGGGACGATGGCGTTGTTGAGCGTTGGTCCTCACTCGTGAATCCGCAGCGATCGATTCCAGAGTTCATTCAGGGGCTGACGGGCATCTCCAACGAGATGGTGGCCGATGCCCCCCTCTTTGAGGAGTTGGTTCCAGAGCTCAAGCGGCGGCTCGCGGGTCGCGTGTTCGTGGCCCATAACGCGCGGTTTGACTATGCCTTTATCAAGCAGGGGTTTTTGGCGGCAGGGGAGGACCTTCGTGCGCCGACACTCTGCACCGTGAAGCTTTCTCGAAAGCTCTTTCCAAAGGAAGCGCGCCATAACCTTGACGCCCTTACGGCAAGGCATGGGCTTCTGGCGCAAGGGCGGCACCGGGCTATGGCCGATGCCGATCTGTTGCTGCAGTTCTGGCAGATCCTCATGCGCGACATTCCGCCTGAGGAGCTCGACGCTGCTGTACATGAGCTTCTGGGGCGCCCGAGCCTTCCCTCCCATCTCGATGCGAGCCTGTTGGTAGAGCTGCCCACGGGCCCCGGGGTTTATCTCTTCTATGGTGAGAATGACTTACCCATTTACATTGGCAAGTCCAAGACCATTCGATCTCGGGTACTGGCGCATTTTTCTAGCGATGTCCGGTCGTCCAAGGAGCTCAGCCTTGCTCAACAGGTGCGACGTGTGGAGTGGCGCGAGACGACTGGGGAGATCAGCGCGTTGCTGTTAGAGGCTGATTTGGTCAAATCAATGCGACCGACCCACAATCGGCAGCTGCGTTTGAATCAGAATGTCTGCACGCTCGTGCTCGATGCGCCGCAGGCGTTTCCTCAGGTTCAGTCGCTCTCGATTGATGAGGCTTTGCCAGAGCAGTCTGGGCGCGCCTATGGGCTTTTTCAGTCTATGACCGAGGCCAAACGTAGTCTGCGTCTGCTCTGTGAAGAGCATGGGCTCTGCCAGGCGGTATTGGGTGTTGAGAAGCGCAAACAAGGCGAAGCCTGCTTTGGCCGGCAGCTCAAGAAGTGCCAAGGGGCCTGCGAGGGAGGGGAGTCGTTGGAGCGTCATCACCTTCGGGTCATGACGGCGCTAGCCAGGCTCAAGGTGCGGGATTGGCCCTTTGCTGGGCCTGCCTTCTTGAGGGAAGGAGAGGCGCTTCTGATTTTTCAAGATTGGGCCTATTTGGGAACCGCCCACTCCGAGGCCGACCTAGAGGATTGCCTCGCAGGTCGGCGTCAGATTCAGTTCGATCGCGATACCTACCGCATCTTGCTGAAGGTAGTGGGGCAGATGCAGCCTTTTGATCGACATCAACACTAACAGCGAGGAAGATCGGTTTACTCAAGACTCTGAAGATGATTTGAACTTACCCAGGAGGCACACCATGTTTAAACATATTCTGGTTCCAACCGATGGCTCCGAGCTCTCTGTAAGGGCCGCCCACAAGGCCATTGCTTTAGCCAAATCACTCAACGCGAAGATCACTGCCTTTCACTCCGCGCCTGATTACGAAAGTGGGGTCTACGCAGGCTATGCCATGGAGGGCTTTTACCTGCCGGAGGACATCGGTAAGCGGGTTGAGGAGAATGCGCGCGGGTACGTTGGCGATATTGAAAAAGCGTGTGTGGCGGCTGGGGTTCCGTGCTCGGCCGTGTATGTGTTGAGCTTGCGGGTCAGTGAGAGCATCCTGAAGGCCTGCGAGCAATACGACTGTGACCTGATTGCAATGGCATCTCACGGGCATACGGGCGTGATGGGCGTTTTGTTGGGAAGCGAGACGCAGAAGGTACTGGCCCATGCCAAGGTCCCGGTCTTGGTGGTACGCTAAATGGCATGTCGACGAGAGCCGCTCCGCCCGATTTAGCCTCATTCCCTATTCAGTCTCAAGACAAGCTGAGGTACGGCGACACCGACCGCCAAGGTCATGTGAACAACGCGGTCTTCTCAACCTTTCTTGAGACGGGAAGGGTGGAGATGCTCCAGGCTCAGGGCGAGCCGATCCTCGATCAGGGCTGCTCTTTTGTTATTGCCAGCCTGCAGCTCGATTATTTGAACGAGGTCACCTGGCCTGGCACGGTGGAAATCGGCACCGGTGTTGAGCGCGTTGGGTCCGCCTCAGTCACGCTACGCCAAGCGGTGTTCCAGCAAGGCGTGTGCGTGGCAAACGGCAGGACGATTGTGGTTCAAGTTAACAATCAGACTCGCCGTTCACAGCCCCTCTCGCAAGAGGCCGTGAGCCGGCTCCACGCCTTTATTTCCCCAGCTTAAGCAGGTCGGTTCCTTCGCCAAGCGCGAGCAGGCCAGCCTTACTGTAGAGCCCCAGCTTTCCGCGCGTGTCGGTGATGTCGAGGTTGCGCATGGTGAGCTGACCAATACGGTCAGCCGGAGAGAATGGCGCGTCTTCAACCTTCTCCATGCTCAGTCGCTCGGCTGCATAGGTCAGATTCGGGCTCTCGGTGTTCAGAATGCTGTAGTCATTGCCTCTGCGCAGTTCGATGGTCACCTCACCGGTGACAGCGCGGGCCACCCAACGCTGGGCAGTCTCACGTAACATAATGGCCTGCGGGTCAAACCAGCGGCCCTGGTAGAGCAGCCGTCCCAGCTTAAGCCCATTGATGCGGTACTGCTCAATGGTGTCCTCATTGTGAATACCCGAGACAAGCCGCTCGTAGGCGATATGCAGGAGGGCCATTCCAGGCGCCTCATAAATGCCCCTACTCTTGGCTTCGATGATGCGGTTCTCGATCTGGTCGCACATGCCTAAGCCATGGCGCCCACCAATCTCATTGGCCTTCAGAAAGAGCTCGACAGCATGCTCAAAGGTCTTCCCGTTGAGTGCGACGGGCTGGCCTTCTTCAAACCGCACGGTGACCTCCTCAGCCTTAACCGGGCAGTCCTCTCGCCAGAAGGCAACCCCCATGATGGGGTTCACTATGCGCAGGCTGGCGGAGAGCTCTTCCAGGTCCTTGGCCTCATGGGTGGCACCCAGCATGTTGCTGTCCGTGCTGTAGGCCTTCTCAACACTCATCTTGTAGTCAAAGCCGTTGGCAATCAGGAATTCGCTCATTTCCTTGCGGCCACCCAGTTCGTCGATGAACCGCTGGTCGAGCCAAGGCTTGTAGATCTTGAGACTCGGATTCGTCAGCAGACCGTAGCGGTAAAACCGCTCGATATCGTTTCCTTTGAAGGTGGAGCCATCGCCCCAGATGTTGACATCGTCTTCCTTCATGGCAGCGACCAGCATGGTGCCCGTTACTGCACGCCCAAGGGGTGTAGTGTTGAAGTAGGTGGCGCCGCCCGTGCGAATATGAAACGCGCCGGTTTGAATTGCAGCGATGCCTTCATGCGCCAGTTGCATGCGGCAGTCGATGAGCCGAGCGAGTTCAGCACCATAGGCCTTCGCCTTGCGCGGAATCTCGTTGTAATCACTCTCGTCAGGTTGGCCCAGGTTGGCCGTGTAAGCAAAGGGAATTGCCCCCTTTTGGCGCATCCAGAGCAGCGCCGCGCTGGTGTCTAGGCCACCCGAGAAGGCAATGCCTACGCGCTGCCCGGACGGCAGGCTTTGAAGAATGGTCGCCATGGCTTATCCGAAGTGACAGATGTAATGAAAGGCCTCAGCCACGCGAATATCGAAACCACCATTCGCAGGGATGGAAAAAGATTGCCCTGGCGTGCAGGCGTTCCAGGCAACTTGGCCGTGCACGCGGTATTCACAAGCTCCTTCCGTGCACTCCATGATCTCAGGGGCGCCAATATTGAACGTGAGGGTGGAGGGCAGGATGACGCCAACCGACTTGCGGCTGCCGTCAGCGAAATGAACGGTATGGCTCACACACTTGCCGTCAAAAAACACATTGGCTCGGGTGGAGACGCTGGAGGGGTGTAGGGTTTCGGTTGTCATGGCGTAATAGTAGCGGCACTCGCATGAGTTCACTCAAGGCACTTGATACCCCCGGGGGTTTGGGATTAGATTGTTGTTATGACAAAGCCTCTGCTGTGGTTCCGACACCCAGACGACGAAACGCCGTGGATCAACGAGACCGCGGTCCGGATTCGTGCGGGCTTCATGTTGGCCATCCCCATCTTCATGGCCTTTACGCTCTGGGACATCGTGATGGGCACCCGGTGGGAAGTCACCGGAAATGTGGTGAGAGACACATTTGATACTGACTTTGACGGGCGCATTCTCTACATGGTCGAGGCCGTGCGCCGCACCTATGACTACAGCATCCAGACATGGCTGCTCCTCTACACGCTCTTCGAAATGCTCGCAGGCATGACTGTGCGCACGGCTTATTTGTCCCCAACCGTTTGGCTCTCAACCTTTCTTGCCCGCAAAGCGAAGCCCTATTGGAAGCCGCTCGCGCCGAAGCGATTTGCATGGAGCATCGGGGCGACGATGGTTTGCATTTGTCTGGTCTTTTTTCACCCCGAGGTATTTGCGGGGTGGGTGAACACGCTTTTTCAAAGCGAGGTGCTTCCCACAACTGAGCAGTACATGCCGCGCTGGCTGCCGCTGGTCATGGTCTGGCTGTGCCTGGGTTTTATGTGGCTCGAGGCGATTCTGGGCTTTTGCGTGGGCTGCCAGATCCACGCCGGCCTTGTGAAGCTCGGCATCTTCAAGGAAGAGTGCGAGGCCTGTAACAACCTCGATCGCTAAGGGGCTCAGGGCTTACTTGCCCTCGTCCGCAGCCGACTGCGCCATCTGCTTCTTGACCCAACGAGCAATAAAGATGGGCATGCCAATGGCAATCACAATGACGATGAGACTCATAAAGCCATAGTCGGTGAGTAGCAGGTCGTGGATCAGTTTCATGTCTAGGTTCTCCTCTTTGTTACTCAGTCTGAAGGACTGATGGGAGGAGGAGTTGACCTAGGTCAGACTCTCTAGAGATGGCTGGCGAGTTCAGCCGCCTCTCGAATGGCCCGTTTGGCATCGAGCCCCGATGCATCTCGAGCGCCCCCAATCACATGAGCGCTTTTGCCTCTCTCTTGCAATGCAGCTTGAAGCGGGTTGAATGGGGTCTGGCCTGCGCAGAGCACCAGGGTATCGAAGGGAAGGACCTCTCGCCCACCCTTTGCGTCTGATAGCTCAAGCCCCTCCGGGCTGATCAATTGATATTGAACGCCGCTTCGCATCGTTACGCCGTGCAGCTTGAGGGTGCTGCGGTGGATCCATCCTGTGGTCTTGCCGAGGCCTTCACCCGGCTTGCCCGGCTTGCGCTGAAGCAACGTGATCTGCCGTGCGGCTTTGGCCATCTGGGGTCCGCGAGGGCTCAGCCCGCCTCTCTCACGGGCAGGGTCAGTCACCCCCCACTCAGAGAGCCACTCATCGAGGGATTGAGCCGAGGGGGTAGAAGAGGCGGCGGCTGGGTCGCGGCAGAGAAATTCGGCCACATCGAATCCAATGCCGCCGGCTCCCACAATGACCACGCGCTCGCCCACTGCGGCCTGACCGCGAAGCACATCGGTGTAGACGACGACGCGCGGGTCGTCTTGTCCGGGGATGCGCGGGTTCCTGGGGGAGACGCCGGTGGCAAGGATCACCTCATCAAAATCCTTGAGCGCATCGGCATGAACTGATGCTCCCAGGTGTTGATGGACTCCCGTCAATTCAAGGCGTCTGCGCATGTAGCGCAACATTTCATGGAATTCTTCTTTGCCGGGAATGCGCTTGGCCATGTTGAGTTGGCCGCCAAGGTCTGGGCTCGATTCAAAGAGGTGGACTTCGTGGCCACGTTCTGCAGTGTAGGCAGCCGCGGTCAAACCTGCTGGCCCTGCGCCCACAACGGCAATGCGTTTGCGCTGAACTGCGGGACGGAATACCAAGGTGGATTCCGCACAGGCGCGTGGGTTTACGAGGCAGGAGGCAATCTTGCTTTCGAAGACATGATCCAGGCAGGCCTGATTGCAGGCGATGCAGGTATTGATCTCGTCGGCACGGCCCTGGGCAGCCTTCACAACAAATTCCGGATCAGCCAGAAAAGGCCTAGCCATAGAGACCATGTCCGCCTGACCGCTGCTCAGAATCTGCTCTGCAATCTCGGGGGTGTTGATGCGGTTGGTCGTAATGAGCGGCGTCTGAATACCCTCGGCACGCAGTGCGGTTCTCATGCGCTCTGTAACCCATGCAAATGCAGCTCGGGGCACGCTGGTCGCAATGGTGGGGATTCGCGCCTCGTGCCATCCGATTCCGGTGTTGATGAGGGTAATGCCTGCAGCGCTGATGGCCCGGGCGAGTGCGAGGGTCTCTTCAAACGTGCTTCCCCCTGGGATGAGGTCCAGCATGGAGAGGCGGTAAATCAGAATGAAGTCTTCTCCAAGGGCCTCGCGCGTGCGCTGCACGATCTCAATGGGGAGTCGGATTCGGTTCTCGTAGGAGCCTCCCCATGCGTCGTGTCGTTTGTTGGTGGCGCTTACGATGAATTGATTAATGAAGTAGCCCTCGGACCCCATGATCTCGACGCCGTCGTATCCGGCTTCTCGGGCCAACTCAGCACTGCGCACAAAGGCTTTGATCTGTCGCTCGACGCCCGCACTCGAGAGCGCCCATGGCGTGATGGGCGTGATCGGCGACTTGATGCGGCTGGGCGCTACGATGAAGGGGTGGTAGCCATACCGACCGGTATGCAGAATCTGCATGGCAATTTTGCCGCCCTCCGCATGAACTGCCTCTGTGAGCACCCGGTGTCGACGGCTGTCTGCCCGCGTGCGCATGCTCCCAGCGAAGGGTTTGCTCCATCCCGCAATGTTGGGCGCAAAACCACCCGTTACAATGAGTCCGACCCCACCCGCGGCCCGTTCGCGAAAATACGCTGCAAGGGGACTGAGGTCGCTGCGATCCTCCAGCCCCGTGTGCATAGAGCCCATGAGCACACGATTGCGCAGGGTGGTGAATCCGAGGTTAAGGGGAGAGAGAAGATGCGAATAGGGCATTGGCGACCTTAAGGACTGAGGTAGCGGCGGCAGGACCAAACCTGGTCCGCTGAGCGTAATTGGTTTGATGCGACATTAAAACGCAGGGTCTCCCCTGACTCATGTTGGTAGAGACGATCGACCCCTGTCTCTTCCTTGAACTGATAGGCCCGTCCTGCCAGACGCATCTGAGTCGGGCTCATCTCGAGATCGATTTCTTGTCGGCTGCCGTCTTTGAGAGTTGCGTTGCAATGGAACTCTTGCGTTCTCACGACACAGCCAGAACCAAGGCAAATGACCAGGAGCATCGGCAGCACGCTGGAGGGGATATTTCTCTTGAAATGGGCGGCGAATGCCCCCAACCTAGGGACCATGGAAAAAAACCTCATCACTGTTTCAGTCAATACCCAGTTCCTGCCCCACGAGTCGAACCCCCGTGAGCAGATGTTCACCTTTGCGTACACGGTCACGCTGACCAATCGTGGCCTCTTGCCGGCACAGGTTATTGCGAGGCGCTGGGTCATTGAGGACGCAGCTGGGCATCGACAAGAGGTGAGGGGCCTGGGCGTTGTGGGGCAACAGCCCTTTCTGCAGCCGGGTGAGTCTTTCGAGTACACCAGCGGGACGCGCATTCAGAGTGCCTTGGGGAGTATGCACGGCAGTTATACCTGCATTGCAGACGATGCCGAAGTCTTTCAGGCCGAGATTCCCGCGTTTACGCTGCGCGCGCCTGACGACATCACCGGCGCTACCGCCGCTGCCGTGGTTCTGCATTAGGGCCGAGCTCGCTTCACACTGCTTTGCGAATTTCACGGGTCACGCTGGCAAGGCAGGCCGCGATGATGAATAGGCACACCACAACCGAAATGCCCAGTGCCTCCCATGGCATGGCCTCCCCGCGAAGGACGCGTCCCATGATTTGAAACTGTGCGAGGGCGGGTACCCATGCATGCCATGCCTCATCCGCACTCGGATTCAAAAAACTGATTGCAGGAATAAACGAGGCCCCAAGCACCACAAAGGTGCTTGTAGACTGCGCCTCTCGGAAGGTCTTGCTGCGAATGGCCACTGCCATCAGCATGGAGGCGAGTGCGCCCCCGAGTGGGATCAAGATCGCCACGAATGCAATAGCCTCTCGCGGACCGAATTGAAAGAGGGCCGACAGGGTCTCGCTGGCGATGAGCCATTGGCTCGGAATGAAGCTTAGCGAACTCAGGACTGTGATCATCATGGCAACGCTCGTAATGGCTCCCCACTTTCCCAGCACCAGTGCCCAAGAGGACGCCGGGGTCATGAGCAAGGGCTCGAGGCTGCGGCGCTCTCGTTCGCCTGCCGTGGTGTCGAGTGCTGCCGTGAGTGCCCCATAGACCACAGCCATCAAAATGAAGTAGGGCACCATGGAGGTGAACTGTGCCCCCATGGGGGAAGTTTTGGCCAGATCGATACCACTGACCTCCATGGGCTGGAGCAGCTCCCGCGAGAGCCCCAGGGAGGCCAACGTCAAGAGTCCGGTCTCTCTTTGGAAACCTCTGAGCAGGCCTTCCGCGCGCCGAGCTCCGACGGCAGCGGTTTTGTGATCGCTGTTGGTCAGTACGGTTGCTCTGGGCTGCAGGCCCTGGGCGAGCAGATCATCGAATCGGGCCTCAAGTTCGACAACAGGCTTATCGAGTTCACCACTCCGGATCAGGGCCTCGAAGTTTGCTGGGGCCTCTTCAACCGTGAGGTTTTGACGTTGAAGAAAATTGACAAGACGAGGCGACGCCTCGAGGCTCGAGACCATAATCGTGCGCGACTCCACCTGCCGCTCCATGCTGCTGATGAGGCTTGAGAGCATGAGCAGAATGAAAGGCCCCATGGCCACACTGCTGATCAGAATGGCAGTCAGCGTGCGGCGGTCGCGAAGTGCGTCGATGACTTCCTTATGGAGGACTGCGAGTACGCTTCGCATCATGCCGATTCACTCCTATCGGGGAAGGCCAGTCGCACAAAGGCCTCCTCGAAGTCGTCTGTGCCTGCTTGCGATTTGAGCGCCTCGATTGTTCCCTCTGCAACACATCGACCTTGGGCCACCACCACCACGTGGTCACAGAGTCTCTCGACTTCTTGCATGACATGGGTGGAAAAGATGATGGACTTTCCCGTTTCGTCTCTCAAGGTTCGTAGGCTCTCTCTCAGGGCTCGCGTTGAGAGCACGTCGAGGCCATTGGTGGGCTCGTCCAGGATCAGGTTTGCTGGGTTGTGAATCATGGCGCGAGCAAGGGCGACCTTCATGCGCTCTCCTTGGCTAAAGCCTTCGGTGCGTCGATCCAGCAGGGTTGCCATCTCGAGCATGTCGGCCATGCGGTCTATGGCCTGGTGTGATTGGGCCTTGCTCAGCCCGTAGAGTGAACCGTAGTAAGCAATGTTCTCGCGCGCGGTAAGGCGCCCATACAGGCCGCGCGCATCTGAGAGCACGCCGAGCCTTTTCATGGCCTTGGAGCGATCCGTTGCAATTGAAATACCATCGACGAGCGCGGTTCCTGAGTCTGGCTGGATGAGTCCAGCCACCATACGAAGCGTCGTCGTTTTTCCAGCTCCATTGGGTCCCAGTAATCCCGTGATGCGTCCCTCTTGGGCCGTAAAACTGACGGCGCGAACCGCATGCACCTCGGTTGCCTTTTTTCCGCGGCCTGATCGAAATGTCTTGGAGAGGCTGTCAATTTGAATCATTGCTGTGCGCCCATTGGAATGAACGGCATTGGCGCCGGAAGATTGCGCGCACAGTCAAGGCGCACAGACTGTGCCTTGGCATCGGTGTCCGCATTGATGAATTCGAAGAGCGCGTCGCGCATGCAATTGAGGCCCATCACACCGTGGCCAGCGTTGAGCACCACCTCGTGCCGCGCAAGCGCTCCCAGTCGCTGGGCCACGCGCGCCCCATGGTGTGGTGGCGTGACGGGGTCCGCACCGCCAGAGAGCAGCACGACAGGGGCAGGAGAGGGCTTGATCTCGTAGAACCCAGGATCCACCTTGCCACGTGGCCACATGCGACAAGCCTGACGATAACGCTCGAGGGCAGACTCTGCGGCCTTTAATGCATCGCCCGTAAAATCGGGTGAAGCGACGCCCGAGACCAACCCCTCCACGATGGGCATGTCCTCCGAGCAAATGACTGCAAAGTGCATTGCGCCAGCCATTGGCTTGCGCGGATGGGTGCTCATCAGGGAGAGCACCCCCAGGAATGGGCTCCAGTTCCCTACCGCAGCTTGGGAGATGGCGTGCGGAAGCGTGGATGCCACCTCGGGGGCGTAGAGTGCGATACGGCCGAACTCCCACAGCCAGCCCGATGGCATGGAGAAGCGTTCGCTTTTGCCCGTGACTGGATGGCGTCCGCTGATGGTGAGTTGTGGGCGGCTCAGGAGCTCGGTCCATTGCTCGCGAAGCCGGGGATAGTGTGCGCGGCAATAGGGGTCTGACTCGCAGCGGTCGAATTGATTGAGCAAGGCTGAACGCGCATCTGCCCCCATTGAGAGGGGCAATGCACCGTCTGGTGGGGCGACACCATCAAGCACCAGGCGCCTGACACGATTGGGGTAGAGCCGCAAGTACTCCAGACCAGCGCGTGTGCCGTAGGAGCCGCCAATGAGATTGATTTGCTCGGCGCCAAGTGCCGACCGCACCGCATCGAGGTCCTGCATGGCATGCGTGGTCGTGAAAGCGGTGAGGTCACCATACGCAAGGGCCTGTGCTGCCTTGAGACACTGCTCGATGTCTTTTTGAATTTCCTGCGGGTCTACAGCCTGAGAGAGCGGACGCGTGGGCGAAACCGTCGGACACTGCAGCGGGGCACTCTGACCCGTGCCACGCTGGTCGACCAGCACCAGGTCTCTTCGATTCAGCAGTCGGCCAAAGCGTCCTTCGAGTAAGGACGCGAGTTCGATTGCGCTTTGACCAGGGCCACCGGCCAGAAAAAAGACCGGGTCTGGCTTTGAAATCCGTGCTCTCGCGGGGATCACCACCACGCGGATTCGGATTTCGGCGTCTTTATTGTTGGCCCCGTCAGGGTTGAGTGGCCGCGCAAGCCAGCCACACTGAGCCTCTCGGCCAAGTCCGTCAACTCGGCAGGGTTTTAAATCGAGGGGCGCGGGCGTCTGGCTTTGACCCCAACCCGGGACCAGCAGGGCGAGTCCGAGCAGAGACGCCCTTGCAAGCGTTACTGGCCTGCGCGCACGCCCAGCTTGCGAAGGATGGTCTCCATGAGGCACCAACGCGTCAGAGCGCTTTGCAGCAGGTTGGCCCCCACAAACGCGGTAAAGGCCAGCCACCACTCGCTCACGAAAAGTGGGCTTGAGGGAATGGCCATGGCCAGTGAAAGCAGAATGAAGGTTCCAGCGATGAGTCGAACGATTTGCCATGAGGTCATGATAAGTGCTCCTTTTTGCGGGTCGAGTAATAGAGGGTAGGTATAACCACCAAGGTCAAAATGGTTGAGACAAAGATGCCAAAAATCAAGGAAATAGCCAGCCCGTTGAAGATGGGGTCATCGAGGATGAAAAAGGCACCGAGCATGGCAGCAAAGCCCGTCAGCAGAATGGGCTGCGCACGGGTAATTGCAGAGCGCACAATGGCCTCTTTGAGCGCGACACCCTGCGCTAGCTGCAAGTGAATGAAGTCCACGAGCAGAATGGAGTTGCGAACAATAATGCCCGCCAAGGCGATCATGCCGATCATGCTGGTAGCCGTGTATTGGGCGCCGAATAGCGCATGCCCTGGCATGACCCCAATGATGGTGAGCGGAATCGGGGCCATGATGATCAGAGGGGTTAGGTAGGACCCAAACTGTGCGACCACCAGCAGGTAAATGAGGATGAGGCCCACCGCATACGCCGCACCCATGTCTCGGAAGGTCTCATAGGTGACCTGCCACTCGCCATCCCACTTCAAGGCATAGCCCCTCCAGGGATCTGTCGGTTGACTGATGAAATACTCCTCGAGCGGCCCGCCATTGGGCGCTGTGATCTGGCTGATCTCGCCCCGCATGGAGAACAGGCCATAGAGCGGGCTGTCAATTCGCCCCGCCATATCTGCCACGACATAGTTCACAGGCAAGAGGTCTTTCCGGTAGATCGGCTGCTCCTGGGTGGTGTCTTTCACAGTCACCAGCTCCCGAATGGGAATAGTCTGGCCAGTCGCGGACCGCACGCGCAGCGCAAGCAGGCTGTCGAGGTCACCTTGGCGGTGAGCCGGGAGTTGAACCAAAGCAGGGGCGGGATACTTACTGCCATCGTGTAAGTAAGTTGCACTCTCGCCAGAGAGGCCCGCTCGCAGGCTGGCGACTACATCGCCCGCCGAGACCCCGAGGGTTGCCGCGCGGCTGCGGTTCACTGCCAAAAGGAATCGGGGCGCGCTTGCAATGCTGCTGTCGTCTACATCGACCACGCTGTCTGTCTGTTCGAACACTGCTCGCACTTGCTTTGCAAGCTGCCTGCGACCCTCCTCTTCAGGACCGTAGATCTCCGCCACGATGGGCGCGAGCACTGGCGGACCTGGGGGCACCTCAACCACTTTTACGTTGGCATTGAAGGGCTTTGCGATGGCCTGGAGTTGCGGGCGAAGCCGCGTGGCAATGGCATGACTCTGTTCTTTGCGCTCTGCCTTGGGCAGCAGATTGACTTGAATGTCACCCACGTCGGGACCGCTGCGCAGGTAGTACTGCCGCACCAGGCCATTGAAGTTGATGGGAGATGCACCACCAACATAGGCTTGGTAGTGCGCCACATCTGGAACCGTTGAGAGATGTGCCGTGAGTGCGCGCATGACGGCGGCCGTCTCCTCGAGTGGGGTGCCGGCAGGCATATCGACCACCACCTGGAGTTCGGATTTATTGTCAAAGGGCAGCATCTTGAGCTGCACGAGGCCGAGCACCGGGAGCAACACCGAGAGACCAATCAGCCCCAGAACCGCCAGACCCAACTTCATGCGTGCTTTGGCGCCCGTAACATCGTCGAGCAGCGGCTTGAAGATCCGTTCAAACCATGGGGCCATGGCGGCGGTGAGCCGGCTCGTCTGCTCCTGACCCTCCAGCGCGTGGCTTGTGCCGTGGGGTTTCATCCAGAGATTTGCAAGCCATGGCGTGACCACAAAGGCAATGGCCAGAGACAAGAGCATGCCCATACTGGCGTTGATGGGAATGGGGCTCATGTAAGGACCCATCAAGCCTGAGACGAAAGCCATGGGCAGCAGTGCGGCAATGACTGTAAAGGTGGCGAGAATGGTGGGGCCACCAACCTCATCGACCGCCCCAGGAATAATTTGCAGCAGCGTTTTCTGTGGGTAGAGCGCTTGGTGCCGATGAATGTTTTCGACCACCACGATGGCGTCGTCCACAAGGATGCCGATTGAAAAAATGAGGGCGAACAACGAGACCCGGTTCAACGTAAAGCCCCAAGCCCAAGATGCAAACAACGTGGCTGCAAGCGTGAGCACCACAGCCGCTCCGACAATCGCGGCCTCTCGGCGACCCAGGGCGAGGTAGACCAAGGCGACGACCGAGAGGGTGGCAAAGAGCAGCTTCTGAATGAGCTTTTGGGCCTTGTCGTTGGCGGTCTCGCCGTAGTTGCGCGTCTCGACGAGCACGACATCGTCGGGAATGATGGTGCCCTTGAGGCCTGTAACCCGATCCATGACGGCTTGCGCCACGTCGATTGCATTCTCACCAGGCTTCTTGGTTACCGATAAGGTCACAGCGGTCTGCTCGGGCCCAGGTGTTTTGGGCCCGTAACCGTGCCAGACAGACTGGCTTGCAACGGGGGGGCCCTCTCGAACCTGAGCAATATCGCGCAGGTAGATGGGACGTCCCTCGCGAGTGCCAATCACGAGCTCAGCAACTTCTTGGGCACTGGCCAAATAGGGGCCTGCATCAACCTGAACAGAGCGGTTCGCGCTGGTGAGGCGCCCAACGGGAATGCCTTGATTCGCTGATTGAAGCGCACCTCGGAGATCGGCGATGGTCAGGCCAGCCGTGGCCATGCGCTCTGGATCTATTTCAATCAGTACCGCTCGCCCAGGACCGCCAAGTGTTTCGACCTCTCGGGTTCCCGGCACGCGTTTGAGTTCGGACTCAATGCTGTGTGCGACCCGCTGCAGGTCGTATGCGCCCGTCTCTGGGTTCTGAGCATAGAGCGTGAGAGACAGAATGGGTACGTCATCAATACCTTGTGGCTTGACCAGGGGCTCGCCAACACCCAAACCCTTGGGAAGCCAGTCGGCATTGTCCCGAATGGTGTCATGGAGGCGAACGAGGGCCTCCGTTCGCGGGACACCGACCTCAAATTGCACCGTGAGCACCGCCATGCCCGGACGAGAGACGGACATGACATGTTCAACGCCAGCAATCTGAGAGAGCACCTGCTCCCCAGGGATGGCGACCATCTGCTCGACCTCTCGAACTGCGGCACCTGGGAATGGAACGATGACGTTGGCCATCGTGACATTGATCTGCGGCTCTTCTTCGCGCGGTGTTACGAGGACTGCAAAGAGCCCGAGCAACAGGCTGAGCAATGCCAGCAGGGGGGTGATCTGCGCAGACTGAAAGGCGCGCGCAATGCGACCGGAGATTCCAAGAGATGGGCTCATGGTGCGCTCCTATCGCAGCCGGGCCGCGGACTGGGGGTCCTGCGCAATCGTCTCTCCGACGCGAAGTCCGGCAAGCACCTCGACGCGCCCATCGCGGCTACGACCCAGGCGAACCTGTCGCAGTTGCGGCCGTCCGTTGGCGTCAATGACGTAAACGGCGGTGAGCTCTCCGCGCAGCAGCACTGCGGAGCTAGGAATTTCAGGGGAGCCAAGGGCGGTAGCGGAGTCCCCTTGACCCGGAATCCAGACGCGTGCGAATGACCCGGGCAGAACGGTGCTTGGAACTGCGCCGAGGCCCAGCCGAAGCTCTGCTGTCTGACTCTGGTCGAGCTGCGGAAGCAGTTCGGCCCGTGTGGGGGCGCGCATTGCGCCGCCCAGCCCGGGGAGTTCAATGCGCAAGGCTGAGAGGCGTCCCGCGACGGACCCAAGCAGGCTCTCCGGGACCGAGGAGGTCACGCGCAGGGCACTGGGGTCGAAGATTTCCATGAGGGGCCGACCGGGCATGGCCATGTCACCGGGCAGCGCGGTGACCGCTGAAATGACGCCTGTGTAAGGAGCCTCAACAACATAGAAATTGGCTTGGGTGTTCGCAGCGCGAGCTTGAGCCTGAAGGGACTGCGCTTGAGCCTGGGCAGAGTCAAAGGATGCCTGTGCGCGATCCAGTGCGCCTTGGCTGATGTACTGCTTTTTAAAAAGTGCCTGCTGGCGCTCGAGCTCTTTTTTTGCAATGGAGAGGTTGACCTCTGCTGCTTGTCGCTGGGCTTCAACGCCCGCTGCGCTCAGTTGTGCAGCCCTTGCATCGATGCGCACGAGGGGTTGGCCTGCCTGAACACGGTCTCCCGCGCGAACCAACACCTCCAGGATGGAACCAGGCACTTGGCTCGAGAGGGTGGCTTGGCGTATGGCTTCGACCCGCCCATCGAGACTTTTGGTCAGTGCGCCTCCGGCTGTCGCCTCGACCTTGAGGGTTGCCAGGGGGGTGGCAGCCGTGGCTGCTTTGGGCGTTGTTTGCGCATGCGCAGAGATCATGCTCTCGGCTACGAGGGACGCGCCAATCGTGAGCAGAAGCAGGGAGAGCGTCAGGCGGGGGCGGTGGAGTGGGGGCATGACAGAGTGACCGAGTTAAAGTTGACTGAAAGATAATATATAAATTTATAAAATAAAAGGGCTGATTTCAAAAAAAGCGCAAAAAACAGGGATTCGCTGCGAGGAAGGTCTCGGCTGAAATAGTCATGTAAACATGACATTTAAAACTGTCACCCCAATAAGAAAAGCATAGGGGAAATTCAAATGGCATATCCCGTTCCACTCGATGAGAGTGCGAGGCTGCGGCGGCTGCATGCGCTCGGGCTTCTTGACACGGATCCCACAGAAACCTACGGGCGAGTTGTCAGACTGGCGGCACGGATCCTAAGAACGCCCGTTGCGGCCATTTCTCTGGTCGATGACGACCGTCAATGGTTTCTGGCGAAGACCGGGCTCGAGCTCGCACAGACTCCCCGAGAGGATGCCTTCTGTGCTCACACCATTTGCCAAGAGCAGGCCTTGGTCGTTCCCGATGCCACCCAAGATGCGCGCTTCAAGGCGAATCCGCTGGTTTTGCAAGACGGGGGTATTAGGTTTTACGCCGGTGTTCCGTTGCGCCTAGAAGATGGGCATGGCCTTGGCGCGCTCTGCGTCATTGACCATGAGCCCAGATCGCTCACTGAAGCGGATCAGCTGGCGCTTGAAGAGCTGGCCGAAGTGGTTCTCGATGCATTTCGACTGCGTCAGAGTCTCTTCGATGTACAAGCGCTTGCACAGGCCAAGTCAAACTTTTTGGCCAACATGAGTCACGAGATTCGTACACCCATGAATGGGGTGATGGGCATGGCGGAATTGCTTCTTCACAGCCCACTCTCGCCCGATCAGGGCCAGTGTGTGCAGACCATTCTCAAGTCTGCGGAGAGTCTCCTCGGGGTGCTCAACGATGTGCTTGATTTCTCAAAACTCGAGGCGGGCGCTGTACGGATCGAACTCGGGCCGGTGGTGGTGACCCAGCTCATTGAGGAGCTTTGCGAACTGCACGCCGCTCGGCTTTGCGTGCCGGTTGAGGGGCAGCGTCTGGTCACTGAGATCGTGCAGGATGTGGACCTTCCTGAGCCTTGTCTCATGATTGACGGGCTACGCGTACGTCAGGTGATTAACAACCTGTTGAGCAACGCCGTGAAGTTTACCGAGCAGGGTGCGGTGCAGGTTCAGGTGCAGTGGTCCGATGCGCCGCTGAGTGGGGGGCTCACTGCCCAGGAGCAGGCCAGCGGGTGGGTGGCCCGGGTGTTGGTGGCTGCTCCAACAGGTGAGCAGCAGGGCTGGCTCTGTGTCCGTGTGGGCGACTCGGGTATTGGCATGAGCGAGGTCGAGCTCTCGCGGTTGTCCTCTGCTTACGCCCAGGCAGACGACTCCATCACCCGGAGGTTTGGTGGCACTGGCCTTGGGCTGAGCATCTGCTCAGGGCTTCTCAAGGCCATGGGTGCCGCACTCTTCGTGCGCAGCGCCCCAGGCAAGGGGAGCGTTTTTGAGGTGTGCATTCCTGCTGCGCCGGCGCCAGAAGCACTTGGCGGTTCACCATCGCCTTGGCTGCAGCCTGCTGCGCATCCGTTAAGTGGCAAGACCATTCTGTTGGTCGATGACCTGCCGGTGAACACAACCATGTTGTCTCGCATCCTCGCACGCGTCGGTGTAAGAACGCTGTCCGTGCACAGTGCAGAGCAGGCCCTGGACAGGCTTGAGGAGAGTGGTTCGGGACTGTCTATCTTTGATTTGGTCTTGACTGACTACATGATGCCTGGCCTCAGTGGGGTCGAGCTCCTGAAGCGCTGGCGGGCCAGGCACCCCGAGAGCACATTGCCCTTTGTACTCTGCAGCTCCGCAGGGCAGCTCGCCAAGATTGACACCACGGGAGAGGGTTTTGCGGCACAGATTCAAAAGCCGGTTCGAGGTGAACGCCTGACTCAGCTGCTTTCGGCATCTCTAAACCTGCCGGTTGTGGGAGGGAATGCGCCAACGCCGAAAAATAGTGGGCCGACGGAATCAAAGGACCTCTCCCCGCTGCGCATTCTGCTTGCAGAAGACAACGAGGTAAATGCACAGGTCGCCGAATCCCTGCTCACCCAGTTGGGGCATGTTGTTGTTCACGTGACCGATGGACTCGCTGTGCTTGAGCAGGTGGGCTCAGGGGCCGAGCCCTTTGACCTGGCGCTTGTCGACATGCAAATGCCGCGCATGGGAGGCCTCGAGGCGGCATCTCAGCTCCGAGCACGGGGAGGGCGGGGTGCTCGACTGCCCTTGGTTGCGCTAACCGCAAATGCGCTGAGCGGCGATCGAGAGCGCTGCATGGAGGCAGGCATGAATGCTTACCTCGCCAAGCCCTTTCGGCGACACGACCTGATCGAGGTGCTCGAGCAGACAAGCCGCCTGGTCTTCGATGAGGGCTATTGGGATGAGAACTTTGCCAGGCTCGACGTCGCAGACCGCATGTTGGCTGCGTCTCTTGAGCTTGTTGAGTCCGCGATTCGAGAGGTCCATGCGATTGGTGTGGCTGTGTCAGTCGAACTCTTGGCGGGTTGGGTGCATCGCCTATCTGGGGCGCTTGGCATGATTGGCTATGTTCGATTCTCCGAATGGTGTAAGTCCGTCGAGGCTGAATTGCGCGAGCAGCCGGGCGCTGAGCGTCTTGAACGGATGAGAATGAACTTGGTGCGCTCGCTTGAGGGCCTGCGCACGCTCATCCGCGCTCGGGTGGCCTCCCCGGGACTCAGTCGGGAGGCCGCGTAATGCTTGTGCCAGACCCCGTTCTCGCAATTTTTACTGAAAACTTTGGCGACCTCACAGCGCAGGAGCGCACGTCATTCTTGGTTGACGTCTGCGCCCAGATGCGCACTGACCTTGATGCCTTGTGCGCAAGGGAGCGCGAGGTTCGCGCTGCAGCGCTGCATCGGATTGCGGGCAGTGCACCGTCTCTTGGCTGCGAGCAATTCGGTCAGCTCGCCCGGGCGGCCATGCAAGACCCGAGCGGTTCGCTGGACGACACGAGGCGCGCAGGGGCGCAGGCGTTGGCTTGGCTCGATGCCCTTATAAATTTTGAAATACCTTCCTGTGAGGAGAGTCGGTCATGAACGAAATAGCAACAGAGGCCACAACGCCTGTGCAATCCGTGCCGCTGCGATGCCTCGTAGTGGACGACGACCGTGTCTCCCGCCAGCTCATGGTGTCGGCGGGGAGGCTGTTGAGTCTTGAGGCGCGAGAGACCGGTTGCGCAAACGAGGCCATGAATTGGCTCCAGCAAGAGCGATTTGATCTGGTGCTACTCGATCACCAGCTTGACGGGCTAACCGGCGTGTCTGTGCTGGCCTACCTGGCCGACTGGGCCAGGCAACGGGGCACTGTCATTCCGCCTGTCTTGGTCTGCTCGGGCGCGATCGGCCTCCTTGACATGAAGCAATACCAGACGCTTCAGGTTCATGATGTGCTCAAAAAGCCCTTAAGTATTGACCGCCTTGCCTTTGCAATGCGAAAGCTGCTTCAAATTTAAGGGACCAGGTGGTCGCGGGAAGGCGTAGCACACATGAAGTGCGGCATACTTTGACGCACTTATGAAACCACACACCAAATCTCAACGTCCTGCCTCGGCCACTCCGCGTCGCACCCCAGATTTGTGCGATGCCTACGAGTCGCTCATTGCAGACGGTCGACTTCGGGTTCTGCCGCCCGTCTTTCAAAACTACGGGGGAGCAGAGTCCATGTCGGGCCCGGTCGTAACCCTGAAGTGTTTTGAGGACAACGGTCTGGTTCGTCAGGCACTCTCGCAACCAGGCGCTGGGCGCATTCTTGTGGTGGATGGCGGTGGCAGCGACCGCTGTGCCTTGGTGGGTGGTGAACTCGCGCTCACCGCTGAGCGGCAGGGCTGGGCGGGCCTCGTCATTCACGGCTGCGTGCGCGATTTATCTGAGCTCATCGAGGCTCAGGTCGGTGTGTGGGCGATTTCGAATCATCCTCGTCGTCCCGCCACCGCTGGGCTTGGGGCCAAGGACATTCCGGTCGACCTTGCGGGGGTCATCGTGCGCCCTGGAGAGTTCATTGTTGCGGATGCTGACGGCATTCTGGTGAGCGAGAAAATTTTGTAGGGCGCTGTCAAGTTCGGTTGGAATGAGGTGGTCAATATTTGAGCACCCCAGTCCACCGCTGATGCCCTCGGCCTTCGGGGTGGTTCACCTCGGTTTTTTCCACATGGGCTGGGGATAACTTTTGAGAAGAATTTATTTTTTGTGAGTAAAAACAACTACAACGAATCTTCTATCAGGGTTTTGAAGGGGCTCGAGCCCGTTCGGCAGCGGCCCGGTATGTACACCCGTACCGAGAATCCGCTGCATATCATTCAAGAGGTCATTGACAACGCGGCCGATGAGGCGCTTGCAGGGCATGCGCGCACCATTTTGGTTACGCAGCATCTCGATGGCAGCGTGAGCGTGGCTGACGACGGTCGGGGTATTCCGGTTGGGCCACACCCAGAGGAGCGTATCCCCGTCGTCGAGATTGTCTATACCCGGCTGCATGCCGGCGGAAAGTTCGACAAGGGTTCAGGCGGGGCATATGCATTCTCAGGCGGCCTCCACGGAGTCGGCGTCTCTGTGACCAATGCCCTCTCGACGCGGCTCGATGTCACGGTGTGGCGCGATGGGTTTGAGTGGACGATCGGGTTCGAAGGTGGAGAGCTGGTTCGCCCCCTGCAGAAGGGCGCTGCGGTCAAAGGGCGCTCTGGAACCATGGTTCGCGCCTGGCCAGACCCGCAGTATTTCGATGACTCACTGATCCCGCAGGTGGAACTCGCGCGTAGCTTGAAGGCTCGCGCTGTCCTACTGCCAGGCGTAACGACGCAGCTCCTCATCGAGAAAACCCAACAGACGCAGACCTGGCGTTACGAGGGTGGCTTGGCGGCCTACCTCATGGAGTCCCTTGCCGATGCTGAACTCATTGCGCCGGCATGGTCGCATGAGGGTTATGCGCCAGCGGGTGATGACACCTTTGCTGAAGGCGAGGGCGGGCAATGGGTGCTTGCGTTTAGTGCTGAGGGGCCAGTTGTGCGCGAATCTTTTGTGAACCTCATCCCGACACCGGCCGGCGGCACGCATGAGGCGGGCTTGCGCGAGGGGGTTTTTCAAGCTGTAAAGGGATTTGTCGACCAACACAGTCTTTTGCCCAAAGGGGTCAAGCTGCTGCCCGAAGATGTCTTCTCACGGGCCAGTTTTGTGCTGTCCTCGAAGGTGCTCGACCCCCAATTCCAGGGGCAGACCAAAGAGAAGCTCACCAGCCGCGACGCGCTGCGACTCATGGCCACTCAGTGCAAAGGGCCGATGGAGCTCTGGCTCCACCGGGACCTTGATGCAGGCCGTCGCATTGCAGAGCTCGCCATTCGGGCCGCGCAGACGCGTCAACGCTCCGCACAGAAGGTCGAGAAAAAGAAAGGCTCTGGAGTGGCCGTATTGCCGGGCAAGCTCACCGACTGCGAGTCGACTGACCTTGCGCGCAATGAGCTCTTTCTTGTCGAGGGTGACAGTGCGGGTGGCTCTGCAAAAATGGGGCGCGACAAAGAATGCCAGGCCATTCTGCCGTTGCGGGGCAAGGTGCTCAACACCTGGGAGGCTGAGCGCGATCGGTTGTTTGCCAATGCAGAGGTACATGATATTTCCGTCGCGCTGGGGCTTGATCCCCACGGCGTCGACGATACCGTTGACTTCAGCAGCTTGCGCTACGGGAAAGTCTGCGTGCTCTCGGATGCCGACGTCGACGGCTCTCATATTCAGGTGTTGTTGCTCACGCTGTTCTTTCGTCATTTTCCCCAGCTCATCTCACGAGGCCATGTCTATGTGGCGCGGCCACCGCTCTTTCGCGTCGATGTGGAGGCCAGGGCCAAAAAGCCTGCGCGTAAGATTTACGCGTTAGACGAAGGAGAGTTGCAGCATGTGCTCGATAAGCTGCGACAAGAGGGGCTCAAGGAGACGGCTTGGTCGATCTCACGGTTTAAGGGCTTGGGCGAAATGAGTGCCGAGCAGCTCTGGGAAACCACCCTCAACCCCGATACCCGGCGCCTCATGCCGGTTACGCTGGGGCAGCACTCTGCGCAAGAGACATCTACCCGATTCAATTTGCTCATGGGCCGCGGTGAGGCATCGGCCCGCCGAGCTTGGCTTGAGGCACGAGGCCACGAGGCCCAGGTCGATCTATAAGAACTCCCCATGTCCAATCAAGACACCACGCTCGATTTGTTTGCCCAGCCGGATTCCGCCCCTGACACCCAGAGTCTTGCCGACTTCGCTGAACGGGCCTACCTCGACTACGCGATCTCGGTCGTAAAAGGACGTGCGCTGCCCGATTTGTGCGACGGCATGAAGCCGGTGCAGCGGCGCATTCTTTTTGCCATGGAGCGCATGGGCCTGGGCAACAGCGCCAAGCCGGTGAAGTCTGCGCGCGTCGTTGGCGATGTGCTGGGTAAGTTCCATCCCCACGGAGACCAGTCTGCCTACGATGCACTCGTGCGATTGGCCCAAGATTTCTCGGTTCGATATCCACTCATCGACGGACAAGGCAATTTTGGCTCCCGTGACGGAGACGGCGCCGCGGCCATGCGATATACCGAGGCTCGACTCACGCCGTTCGCCTCGCTGTTGCTCTCTGAGCTAGACGAGGGTACGGTGGAGTTCGGTCCGAACTACGATGGGTCATTCGAGGAGCCTTTAAGGCTGCCCGCGCGATTGCCCATTTGCCTGCTAAATGGCGCCTCGGGTATTGCGGTGGGCATGGCCACCGAAATTCCTCCGCACAACTTGCGCGAAGTGGCTCAGGCTGCAGTGGCACTCATGGAGAAGCCTTCCCTCTCACTATCGGAGTTGCTGCAGGTCTTGCCTGGCCCAGATTTCCCGGGAGGTGGGCAGCTTATCTCCAGCGCGCAAGAGATTGAGGCGGCCTACGCGTCCGGCCGAGGTTCTCTCAAAATGAGGGCTCGCTGGACCATTGAGGAACTTGCGCGAGGGCAGTGGCAGCTCGTGGTGTTTGAGCTTCCCCATGGCGTTTCTAGCCAGAGGGTGCTCGAGGAAATTGAAGAGCTCACCAACCCCAAGATCAAGGCCGGCAAGAAGTCGCTGTCTCCGGATCAGCAGCAGGTCAAACAGCTGGTCCTGGGTCAGTTGGAGTCTGTGCGCGACGAGTCGGGTAAGGACGCTGCGGTCAGGCTCGTCTTTGAGCCCAGGAGTTCACGGCTGGATCGCGATGAGTTTGCTCGGTTGCTGCTTGTGCATACCTCGCTTGAGAGCTCCGTCTCACTGAATTTGGTTGCGGTGGATGGAAGCGGCCGCCCTCGCTCGCTCTCGCTACTTGAGATGCTGCAGGGATGGGTTGACTTTCGCGTGGAGACGGTTCGCAAGCGAAGTCAGTTCAGGCTTGGGCAGGCCGAGCGGCGAATTCATATTTTGGAAGGCCGCAGCATTGCACTGCTGCGCATCGATGAGGTGATTGCGGTGATCCGCGAGAGCGAAGAGCCCAAGCCTGCGCTCATGCAGGAATTCGGGCTGTCCGACCTGCAAGCGGAGGACATCCTCGAAATTCGGCTGCGCCAGCTTGCCCGGCTCGAGGCCATCAAGATCGAAAGGGAGCTTAGCGAGCTTCGCGATAAGGCTGACAAGCTTCGCCATTTGCTCGACAACGAGCGCGCTCTGCGCAAGGCTGTCAGCAAAGAGATTGCGGACGACGCGAAGGCCTACGGAGACGACCGGCGCACGCTCATGAAGGAGGAGAGCCGGACCACCCTCGAGATCCCTGTTGTAGACGAGCCCGTTACGGTGGTCGTATCCACCAACGGTTGGGTGCGCGCACGCCAGGGGCATGGCCATGAGTCGTCAAGCTTCACGTTCAAGACCGGTGACGCGCTCTACGCCACCTTCGAATGCCGCACCACAGACGCGTTGGTCGCGTTGTCGAGCTCAGGCCGCGCCTATTCCGTGGCTGTCAGTCAGCTGCCTGGCGGGCGAGGCGATGGCGCGCCCCTCTCGAGCATGATTGAGCTGGAGGCCGGCAGCCAACTGGTTCACTTTGTGGCGGGGCCACCCACACAGTCCCTACTCATTGCAACCCGGGCCGGTCTTGGCTTCGTGACACGCCTTGACGGTATGGTTGGCCGCAACCGAAGTGGCAAGCAGTTTGTGGGCTTGGAGCCAGGCGATTCGATTGCCCTATTGCGTGCCATTCCCCAGGATCGAGCGTCACTGGCCATTCTCAGTCGGAAGGGACGACTGCTGGTGTGTGGGCTCGATGAGGTCAAAGTGCTCGGCAACGGAGGGCGTGGGGTTGCACTCATGGAGCTTGAGGGCTCCGATGATGCGTTGGTTGATGCCGTCATGGTCGGCTCCCTTGGGCTCTGCGTCAGCGGCGAGGGCCGTGGAGGAAAAGAGGCTCGTGCCACCCTGCGGCCCCAAGAGATTTCTGACTACGTTAGTAAGCGCGCCCGCAAGGGAAAGCTGCTGGATCTGCGTTTGAAGCCACGGGCCATTGAAGCACTTGAAAAGCCGCTTTAGCGTCCCCACGTGAAGGCTGATCCTGTTCACACCTTGCATGGAGTTTTCTGATGTCCAAAGAGACGCTTGCCTTTCAGACCGAAGTGAAGCAACTGCTTCACCTCATGATTCACTCGCTCTACAGCAACCGCGATATTTTCCTTCGCGAGCTGGTCTCCAACGCCTCCGATGCCTGCGACAAGCTGCGGCTCGAAGCCTTGGCCAATGATCAACTCTTTGAAGGCCAGCCCGAGCTCAAAATTCAGATCGGCTTCGATTCAAAGGCCCGCACCATTACCCTGACAGACAATGGCATTGGCATGAGCCGGGACGAGGTGGTCTCGAATCTGGGCACCATTGCGCGATCGGGCACCAAGGAATTCTTCAGCAAACTCTCGGGCGATAAAGCCAAAGACTCAGCGCTCATTGGCCAGTTTGGGGTCGGCTTTTATTCATCCTTTATCGTCGCGGATCGGGTCACTGTTCTGACACGTCGCGCGGGGCTTGCGCCCTCTGAGGGGGTGCGCTGGGAGAGCGAGGGAACTGGGGAGTTCTCGCTCGAGACTGTTGATAGGCCTGAACGCGGCACCGTCGTTACCCTTCACCTGCGAGCCGCTCAGGGGGAGGGTGATGACAGCAAGAGCCACGATGACCTCCTCTCGCACTGGACGCTCAAGGAAATTCTCAAGCGCTATTCGGACCATATTGGCTTCCCCATTGAGATGAAGAAGCGGGATTGGAATGAAGGGGCCAAAGAATACCTAGAGTCTGAGGAGTGGGAGGTTGTCAATCAGGCCTCTGCACTCTGGACGCGGTCTAAGTCAGAGATCACCGACGAGGAGTACAAGGCTTTCTACAAGAGCTTCTCGCATGGCATGGACGACCCACTCGCATACACCCACAATCGGGTTGAGGGGCGCTCTGAGTACACCCAGTTGCTCTACATACCGGGCAAGGCACCCTTCGATCTTTATGACCGTCAGCAGCGGCATGGGCTCAAGCTCTACATCAAGCGTGTCTTCATCATGGAGGACGCCGAGCAGTTGTTGCCAAACTATCTTCGATTCGTGCGCGGTGTGGTGGACTCAGCCGATCTCCCCCTCAACGTATCGCGTGAGATTCTCCAGGAGAGCCGGGACGTGCGTGCCATTCGCGAGGGCTGTACCAAGCGAGTGCTCAGTCTCCTTGAGGAAATGGCTGAGCAGCGGCCCGACGATTACAAGACCTTCTGGAAGGAATTCGGTCAGTGCTTGAAGGAAGGCTTTGGCGAGGATTTCTCGAACAAAGACCGGTTGGCCGCACTGAGCCGTTTCGT
>Ga0079300_10000025_pt1 | contig 41568 bp, 41 predicted proteins | sample Wag4_2014_7_11_FD_74799 | JGI IMG/M metagenome (GOLD analysis project Ga0079300, IMG submission 74799) | Fresh water microbial communities from Ohio, USA - Utica-2 Time Series HT 2014_7_11 | ecosystem: Environmental > Aquatic > Freshwater > Water tank | place: USA: Ohio | collected 2014-07-11
AGGGCTACAAGCTGATCCTCTGCATGCCTGAGAGCATGTCCATCGAGCGCCGCAAGATGCTGCTCCTGCTGGGCGCCCAGCTGGAGCTGACTCCCGCCGAGCGCGGTATGGCCGGAGCGATTGCCCGCGCCAGGGAGATCGTCGAGGCCACACCTGGGGCGGTCATGCCCCAGCAATTCGAAAGTGCCGCCAACCCCCTGATCCACCGGGTCTCCACCGCTGAGGAGATCTGGAACGACACGGACGGGGCGGTGGACGCCGTCGTCTCCGGCGTCGGAACGGGAGGCACCATCAGCGGCGTCGGGCAGGTCCTGAAGGCGCGCAAGCCCGCCCTGAAGATGGTGGCGGTGGAGCCGGCGTCCTCTCCGGTCCTGTCGGGCGGCAGCCCTGCCCCGCACAAGATCCAGGGCATCGGCGCCGGATTCGTGCCCGCGATCCTGGACCGGGGCGTGATCGACGAGATCATCCAGGTCTCGAACGAGGACAGCTTCGCCATGGCCCGGCGCGTGGCGCGGGAAGAGGGGATTCCGGTGGGCATCTCCTCGGGCGCGGCCCTGACGGCGGCCTTCAGCCTGGCGGAACGGGACGACTACGCCGGCAAGACCATTGTTGCCATCATCCCCTCCTTCGCCGAGCGCTATCTCTCCACGGCCCTGTTCGACGGCCTCTGAAGGCCTGCGTGCCGGCCCCGCGCTGAAGATACGGCTCAGCGGACTTCGGCAGGCTCCGGCGCCTCGATCCTGACCTCGCATCGCACCGAGTTGGCGATGAAGCAGGCGGCGTGGCTGGCCGCGTGGAGGGCGTCCAGGGCCTCAGCGTCCGGGGCCGGGCCGACCCAGGAGATGTCGGGCCGCAGCACCACTTCGACCAGGCCCTTACGGCCCGGGGCGACCTCGCCCATCCGGCCGCGGGCGGCGTCAGCATAGCGGTCGATGAGGAAGCCGGCTCGGCGCGCCAGGTCCAGGAAGGTCAGCATGTGACAGCTGGAGACGGACGCCACCAGCATCTCTTCGGGGTCGATCCCCGCGGGATCTGCCCAGCGGCCGACCACCGAGGCGGCCGCGGAGGCCAGGACCTCGGCGCCTCCGTCAAAGGTGATCCTGTGCGCCCGGCTGTAGCGCCCCTTGGGGAAGTCGGCGTCGGGCTGGACGGTCCAGGTGACGAAGGCGTCGTGGTCGGACACTCAGGTTCTCCTCGTCCTCAGAAGGCCTCGGCTGGCAGGGCCATGACCGTCTCGGCGCCGGACTTCAGGCGGGCCAGGTGGACCTGGGTCTCCGGCAGGACCCGGGCCAGGAAGAAGCGCCCCACGGCCAGCTTTGACGCCCAGAAGGGATCGGTGTCGCCGGCGGCGATCTTCGCCTGGGCGACCAGGGCCATGCGGGCCCACATCCAGGACAGGGCGGTCAGGCCCACCAGGTGCAGGAAGTCATGCGAGCCGGCGGCGGCGTTGTCAGGATGGGCGAGGCCGTTCTGCATGAGCCAGCCTACGCCCTCCTGCAGCTGGGCGCGGGCGCCGTCGAGGCCGTCGAGGAAGGGGTCGGTCGCCGCATCGCCCCGGGCGCCATTGGAGAAGGCTTCCAGCTCGGCCAGCCAGGTCAGCATGGCCCGGCCGCCGTTGGCGGGCAGCTTGCGCCCCACCAGGTCCAGGGCCTGGACCCCGTTGGTCCCCTCGTAGATCAGGGCGATGCGGACATCGCGCATGTACTGGCTGGCGGGGAAGTGCTCGGTGAAGCCGGACCCGCCGTGTACCTGCAGGGCGTCGGAGCAGACCTTCAGGCCCCGGTCGGTGAGGTAGGCCTTGACCACCGGCGTCATCAGGGCCGCATAGTCCGAGGCCTTCTGGCGCACCGCCTCGTCGGGATGGCCGTGGGCGAGGTCGCCCTGGAGGGCGGACCAGAAGAGGAAGGCCCGGCCGCCCTCGACGAGGGCCTTGCCCTCCATCAGCTGGCGGCGCACGTCCGGGTGGACGATGATCGGGTCTGCGGGTCCGCCGGGATTCTTCGGGCCGGTGAGGGCCCGGCCCTGTAGCCGGTCGCGGGCGAAGTCGGCCGCCGCCTGCAGCGCCGCCTCGGCCTGGGCGATCCCCTGCAGGCCGACGCCAATGCGAGCCTCGTTCATCATCACGAACATGAGGGCCAGGCCCCGGTTCTCCTCGCCCACCAGCCAGCCCACGGCCTCCTCGTGGCGCATGACGCAGGTGGCCGAACCGTGGATGCCCATCTTGTCTTCAAGGCCGTCGCACCAGACGCCGTTGCGGGCACCCGGCCTGCCCTCGGTGTCAGGGATGAACTTGGGCACAATGAAGAGGGAGATGCCGCGCACGCCCTCGGGCGCGCCCTCCACCCGGGCGAGGACCAGGTGGACGATATTCTCCGCCATGTCGTGCTCGCCACCGGAGATCCAGATCTTGGTCCCGGAGATGCGATAGCTGCCGTCAGCCTGGGGGACAGCGCGGGTGCGCAGCAGCCCCAGGTCGGTGCCGCAGTGCGGCTCGGTCAGGTTCATGGTCCCGCACCACTCGCCCGAGGCCAGCTTGGGCAGGTAGAGGGCCTTCTGGGCGTCGGACCCGCCGTTCAGTATGGCCGAGTAGGCCCCGTGGGTCAGGCCCGGATACATGGAGAAGGCCATGTTGGCCGAGGAGCTCATCTCGGAGAAGGACAGGTTGATCACATGCGGCAGGCCCTGGCCGCCGAAGGCGGTGTCGGCGCCGATGGCAGGCCAACCGCCCGCTACCAGCTGGTGGTAGGCGTTTGCAAAGCCCGTGGGGGTGCGGACCGAGTAGTCCTGGGACCAGGTGCATCCCTCCTTGTCACCCACCGGGTTGAGCGGCGCCAGAACCTCTGAGGTGAACCGCCCGGCCTCCTCCAGGATCTGGGCCACCACATCCGGTCCGGCTTCTGCGAAGCCCGGCAGGTCGGCATAGGCGCCGATGTCCAGGAGATCGTTCAGGAGGAAGGCGTGTTCGCGGACGGGCGGGCTGTAGGGCATGTGGGAGCTCCAGGGAAACTCAAGTGTATGCGGGAAGAGGCCCTCAGCCCGCCCGGCGCATCTCCCCGGGGCGGGGCCGTCGGGGGCGGATGGCTTCGACCGGCTGGTCCAGGAGCTCCGGCCGTGTGCTGCGCAGATTGTCCTCGAGGCGCGAGCAGGCCTCCTTCAGCACGTCGACGGCCAGGTCGATGTCGAGGCGCTGGGATTCCAGGGCCCGGATCCGGTCGCGGAACTTGGCCAGGGATATGGCGTTCTGGGTCGCCCCCCCGTCACCCAGTTCATAGAGGTCCAGGATCTCGCCGATCTCGGAAAGGGCGAGGCCGACCCGCTTGCCGCGCAGGATGAGCTGGAGGCGGGCCCGGTCCTTGTAGGAATAGACCCGGTTCATGCCGTCGCGCTCAGGCGAGATCAGGCCCTTGTCCTCATAGAACCGCAGGGCGCGGGCCGTGCAGTCGAACTCCTGGCAGAGCTGGCGGATGGTGAAGGTGCGGGCGGGACTGCGAAGTTCCATGGGCATGTCCGGTGACTTCCTCTTTGGCGTGTGCGTCTGGCTTACGTGCACGTAAGATCACCTTACGCATAGGTCAAGACCGGGAGGCTGCGGAGGTGGACGCCCCGCGGGGGTCAACCCTCGGCCCGCCCGCGCCGAGCAGGGCGGGGGCCGGCGGCGGGTAGCTGGACCTCGAAGACCGTACCGGCGGGACCCGTGGCCGTGAGGGCAAGGTCGCCGCCGTGCCCCTGGACAAGCTCGCGGGCGATGGCAAGGCCCAGCCCCGCCCCGTCGGGACGCCCTGAGCCCGAGAAGGGCTGGAAGATCCGGTCCCGGGCGCGCTCGGACAGTCCCGGCCCATTGTCGGCCAGGGTGATGACGTCGCTCTCGCCCTCGCGCCGCCAGCCTGCGCGAACCACGCCCGACCTGGCCGGGGTCACGACCTCGATGGCCTCGCGGGCATTCCGCATCAGGTTGACCAGGATCCGGTGCAGCTGGTCGGGGTCGGCCTGGACCTGGACACCGGGCTGGACCTCGCAGACGAAGAGGATGCCCTCCGGCCGATCTGTGAGCCGGCTTTCCTCGGCGGCGGCGGCCAGGGCCTCGGACAGGACGACGGGAGAAAGGCTCGGCGGCGCCTCCTGGGTCTTGCCATAGGCAAGGACGTCGCTAGCCAGGCGCACGGCGCGGTCAAGTGCCCGCTCGAGGCGAGGCAGGGCCTGGGCGACTCGGGGATCGGGCACGGAGGCCAGCCGCTCCGAGGCCATCTGGGCGCTGGTCAGCATGTTGCGGAGGTCGTGGTTGATCTTGGCCACCGCCTCCCCCAGGGCGGCCAGGCGGGCCCGGGAAGCCAGGGCCACGCGCAGGTCGGCCTGCATCCGATCGAGCTCAATCTCGGCGCGGCCGATCTCGTCCCGCCGCCCTGAAGGCTCGAGATGGGCGGCCGGGTCGTCAGGGTCAGCCCGGAACCGCTCCATGGCCCGGGTGATCCTCTGCATGGGCCGCACCAGGAAGAAGTTCAGCGACAGGAAGACCAGGGCCCCTGCGAGGCCGGCGACGAACAGGGTGGTGAAGACCATCTGCCAGAGATAGGCCTTGAGCTCGTCCTTGAGGGGGGCGTGGGGCGCCACCACCTCGATGAACTCGGCCTCTTCCCGGAAACGGGGCTCGGCGATCACCCGGACGGCCCGGTCGTCTCCGGCGCTGAGGGTCAGGAAGGGGGCGATCAGCCAGGAGCTGACCGCCTGCTGTCGGAGGTCCACGAAATAGGGCGCCTCGTCGCGCCGGGGGCCCTGCAACACCAGGCGACGAAGACCCCGGGACTGGATGGCCACCGTCTCCACCCCGGCGCCGGCCAGGAGCTGTGAGGAGAGCTTCTCGGAGACCACCCGGTCCGGCGCGATTTCGGTGGCCAGGGAGGCCAGTTCGGCGGCCCGGACCCGGTCCAGCAGCCAGTTGCGCTCGAAGGCGGCCAGGGCAGGGGGCAGGATGAAGGCCCCGGCCAGGGCCACGAAGAGGGCGGTGAGCAGGAGAAGGCGTGCGGACAGGCCGCCCGGCCAGAACAGTCTTCGGCCGGTTCGACCCCATCCGGCCCTTGCGGCGGTGGGTTCTGGCGCCTGGACCTCGGCCATGGCCACTCCAGTAGGGGAAAGCTGGCCTGCGGGCAACGCGCCCCGCGCGACCCTGTCGTCGTTCAAGTGGCGCCGACGGCCTCGGCGAGGGTGCGGAACCCATCGGCACGAAGGCGGGCGGCCAGGTCCCGGGAGAGGCGGACGGCAAGGCCGGGCCCCTCAAAGACCAGGGCTGAGTACAGCTGGACTGCGGAGGCCCCGGCGCGGATACGGGCATAGGCGTCGGCGCCCGAGGCGACCCCGCCTGCGCCGACGAGGGGCAGACGTCCGGCGGCGACGGCGCTGAACCGGCCGAGGACGGACTGGGCAAGCTCGCGCAGGGGCGCTCCCGAGAGGCCGCCGGCCTCGCCCGCGTCGGGTGAGACCAGGGCCGGTCGGCTGAGGGTGGTGTTGGCGACGATGATTCCGGACAGGCCGAAGGCCAGAACGGTCTCGACGATGGCCTCGATCTCCGGGTCGTCGAGGTCCGGGGCGACCTTCAGGAAGAGGGGGACGCGGCCGCTGGCGGGCAGGGCGTCCCGGGCCTCGGCCGTGCGGCCGAGCAACTCCTCGAGAGCGGCCCGGGTCTGCAGGGCGCGCAGGCCGGGGGTGTTGGGCGAGGAAATGTTGAGGGTGAACCAGTCCGCCAGGCCCCAGAGGCGCTCCAGGCCCGTCACATAGTCGCCTATGCGGTCGGCGGAGTCCTTGTTGGCCCCGATGTTGGCACCTACCGGCCCCGGCCGTCCCGGGCGACCGAGCCGGGCAGCGAAGGCCTCAAGCCCTTGGTTATTGAACCCCATCCGATTGATGACGGCTTGGTCGTCCGTGAGGCGGAAGAGGCGCGGCCGGGGATTGCCCGCCTGGGCCAGGGGCGTGACCGTGCCGCACTCGACGAAGCCGAAGCCCGCCGCCAGCATGGGTCCGAAGACCTCGGCGTTCTTGTCGAAACCGGCGGCGAGACCCAGGGCGCTGGAGAGGGAAAGGCCGGCGATCGTGGTGGCGAGGATCGGGTCCGGCGCCGGTGCCCCCGGACCGAGGCCAAGGGCCAGGGCCCGGACGGTCAGGCGATGGGCGTCCTCCGGATCCAGGGTCCGCAGGGCGCTGGCGGCAAGGTCGTGCAGGCGGCTCAAGGAGCCAGCCTCAGCCGGGGTATGCCGTCCCCGTCGAGGGGGGCGGGCAGGACCCGCAGCACGGCGTCAACCTGGAGATCTCCATAGAGGTGGGGGAACAGGTCTCCCCCCCGGGAAGGCTCCCAGCGCAGGGCTGCGCCCAGGGCGTCGCCGTCGACCTCCAGGACCAGGAGGCCCACCTTGCCGGCGAAGTGGCGGGCCGCCGTCTCCTGGGCCTGGGCCGCGGTTGAGAAGTGGATATAGCCGTCCGCCAGGTCCACCGCCGACCCCTGGAACCTTCCCGCGGCCCGGGCGGCTTCCCATTCGGACCGGGGCAGGATCTTGTAGATCAGGGTCATCCAAGGGCGTCCGGCTGGAAGAAGCCGTCGAAGGTTGCGCGGCCGTTGGCGTCAAAGGCGAAGGCGACGGCGGCAGAGGTGGGAAAGCCGGCCCGGATCCGCGACAGGGTGCTGGAGGGGCCTGAGGCCTCGGTCATCAGGTCCTCGGCGAGCTCCTGCAGCCCGGGGTTGTGGCCGATCAGCAGGATCAGGCCTGCATTCCGCCCGGCCTCCAGGAGGATTCGCCGCATCTCCGAGACCTCCGCCAGGTAGAGGGCGTCCTCGAAGCGGACCTCGCAACCCGGCAGCAGTGCGCTCATGGCCGTCCAGGTCTCGCGGGTGCGAACGGCGGCGGAAACCAGGGCCAGGTCGGGGATCAGGCCGATGTCGGCCAGGGACGAGGCGACGGCGGCGCAGGCTTCCCGGCCCCGCGTCGTCAGCCGCCGTCCGAAGTCGCCGCTCGTCTCCGAACCCGCCTCGGCCTCCCCGTGGCGAAGGAGAATCAGCCTGTCCATGCCTGCTCCAAATCTCGTGCGGGACGTACATAGCCGCACCCGTGCCCTGTGCGAAGCGGTTGACAGCGAAACGGACAGGCGGTCCAAGCGGGCCGATGAAGGCCCTCTCTCCCGCTAACGAAGGATATGAGTCCGGCGGCGGCGTCTGGCGGTTTCCCGCCGACCGTCCGTTGAGGCTGGACTCGGGCGCCGCCCTGTCGCCCCTGGAGGTGGCCTACAGGACCTATGGAAGGCTGAACGCAGACCGGTCCAACGCGGTCCTGGTGCTGCACGCCCTGACCGGGGACCAGTACCTGGCCTCGACCCATCCGGTCACGGGCAAGCCGGGCTGGTGGACACGGGTGGTGGGCCGCGGCCTGCCCCTGGACCCCGACCACCACTTTATCATCTGCGCCAATGTCCTGGGCGGCTGCATGGGCACGACGGGCCCCAGCTCCACCAACCCGGCCACAGGCGCGCCCTATGGACTGGCCTTCCCGGTGATCACCATCCCCGACATGGTGCGCGCCCAGGCCATGCTGGTGGAGGCCCTGGGGATCGAGACCCTGTTCGCCGTGGTCGGCACCTCCCTGGGCGGCATGCAGGTGCTGCAGTGGGCGGCGGACTATCCCGAGCGGATCTTCTCGGCCATCTGCATCGCCGGCGCGGCCCGGCACTCGGCCCAGAACATCGCCTTCCACGAGGTTGGACGGGCGGCGATCATGGCCGATCCGGACTGGCGCGGCGGGGCCTATGAGGCGGCGGGCGTGAGGCCCGAGAAGGGCCTGGCGGTGGCCCGCATGGCGGCCCACATCACCTACCTGTCCGAGGCCGCCCTGCAGCGGAAGTTCGGCCGCGAACTGCAGAGTGACGGCCTGTCCTGGGGCTTCGACACCGACTTCCAGGTCGAGAGCTACCTGCGGCACCAGGGGACGAGCTTCGTCGACCGGTTTGACGCCAACTCCTATCTCTATATCACCCGGGCCCTGGACTATTTCGACCTCGCCGCAGCCTACGACGGCCAGCTGGCGGGCGCCTTCGTGGCGGCCCGGGACGTGCGTTTCTGCGTCCTGTCCTTCTCATCGGACTGGCTCTATTCCACGGCCGAGAGCCGGCATGTGGTGCGCGCCCTCAACGCCGCCGGCTGCCGGGCCAGCTTCGTCGAGATCGAGACCGACAAGGGCCACGACGCCATCTTCCTGGAGGAGCCGGCCCTGGACTCGGCCCTGCGGGGCTTCCTGGCCTCCGCCGCCGAGAAGCGGGGCCTGTCATGAGTGGCGGGATGCGCGAGGACTTCCGCGAGATCCTGCGCCTGACCCCTGCCGGGGCGCGGGTGCTGGACGTCGGCTGCGGCGAGGGTGACCTTCTGGACCTCCTGACCCGGGAGCGGGGCGTCGACGGCCAGGGACTGGAGATTTCCGCCGACGGGGTCTCGGCCTGCCTGGCCCGGGGCCTCGCCGTGGTGCAGGGCGACGCCGACCACGATCTGGACAGCTTCCCGACCCGCGCCTTCGACGTGGCCATACTGTCCAAGACCCTGCAGCAGATGCGCGACCCCCGGCACGTGGTGTCGGAACTCCTGCGGATCGCCGACCGGGCGGTGGTGAGCTTTCCGAACTTTGGTCACTGGCGGGTGCGCTGGGCCCTGCTGGCGCGCGGCCGCATGCCCGAGACCCGGACCCTGCCCGATCCCTGGTGGTCCACCCCCAACATCCACCTGTGTACCCTGCACGATTTCCTGGCCCTGACCGATGACCTGGGCCTGAGGATCGAGGCCTGCGCGGCCCTGTCGGGCGGCCATCCAGCGCGATTCATCCACCCGCGCTCGGTTCTGGAGAACTGGCGGGCCGAGGCGGCCCTCTTCGTGCTGAGGCGGGACTAGCCCGAGATCGCTGCGGCGTCGGCTTCGCCGGTGCGGATGCGCAGGGCGGTCTCGAGGTCCATGACGAAGATCTTGCCGTCGCCGATCTTCCCGGTATTGGCGCTGCGGGTGATGGCCTCGATGACGGCGTCGGCGATGTCGGTGGGGACGGCGATCTCCAGCTTGACCTTGGGCAGGAGCTTCACCTCGTACTCAGCCCCCCGGTAGACCTCGGTCTTGCCCCTCTGCCGCCCATAGCCGCGGACCTCCGTGACGGTGAGACCGGAGGCGCCGGCCTCGGTGACGGCATCCAGGACGGCGTCGAGGCGGCTGGGCTTGATCACGGCGATGATCATCTTCATGGGCAGGCTCCCGAGTGCGGCAGGCGACACTAACGCCGAACCGGCCCGGTGGCCAAGACTCACCGCGCCTCAGCGTCCGGCGAGGTCCAGGAGGTATTGGCCATAGGCGGTTTTCGAAAGGGCCTCGCCGGCCCGTCGGACCTGGGCGGCGTCGATGAAGCCATTGGTGAGGGCGATCTCCTCCAGGCAGGCGATCTGCAGGCCCTGGCGCTTCTGGAGAGTCCGGACGAGTTCGCTGGCCTCGAGCAGGCTGTCGTGGGTGCCGGTGTCCAGCCAGGTGAATCCGCGATCCATCTTCTGAACGAAGAGGTCGCCGCGCTCCATGTAGAGCCGGTTGAGGTCGGTGATCTCCAGCTCGCCCCGGGCCGAGGGGCGCACCTGCCGGGCCAGGTCGACCACGTCCCGGTCGTAGAAGTAGAGGCCGGTCACCGCCTGACGGGAACGCGGGCGTTCGGGCTTCTCCTCCAGGCTCAGGGCCCGGCCGGTGGCGTCCAGTTCGACCACCCCGTAGGCCTCGGGCCGTTCGACCTCATAGGCGAAGATGGTGGCGCCCCGGGTCCGGGCCGAGGCGGCCTCCAGCAGGCCGGTCATACCGGCGCCGAGGAAGATGTTGTCCCCGAGGACGAGGGCGGCCGGTTCGCCGGCCAGGAAGTCCTCGCCGATCAGGAAGGCCTGGGCCAGGCCGTCTGGACTGGGCTGGACGGCGTAGGCCATGCGCACGCCAAACTGGGAGCCGTCGCCGAACAGGCGCTGGTAGTTCCCCAGGTATTCCGGCGAGGAGATGATCAGTATGTCCTGGATCCGCGCCTGCATGAGGATGGACAGGGGATAGTAGATCATCGGCTTGTCGTAGATCGGCAGGAGCTGCTTGTTCACCGCCAGCGTGGCGGGGTGGAGGCGCGTACCGGCTCCGCCCGCCAGGATAATGCCCTTCATGCTCTGCCTCCCTGTCGCTCGCCCGCCCCGGTGAGCCGGTCGACCACCTCGTCCGCCGCCTCTGTCCAGGGACGGGGCGCAAGCCCGAATGTGCGGGTGAAATGCGTCGTGTCCAGCCGGGAATTCGCTGGCCGGCGAACCGGGGTCGGCCAGTCGGCCGAGGGGATGGGGGTCACGGCCGGGACCCTCAGGCCTGCCTGGGCGGCGCGCTCGAAGATCCGGGTGGCGAAGCCATACCAGGTGGTCTCACCGGCGCCGGCGAAGTGAAAGACCCCGGCCGGCTGTGGCGCGGCGTCGCCGAGCCGCCGGCAGACGGCCCCGATCGCCCCGGCGATGTCCAGGGCCGAGGTGGGGCAGCCGGCCTGATCGTTAATGACGGAGAGGGCGTCGCGGGTCTCGGCCAGACGCAACATCGTGCGCAGGAAGTTGGTTCCCCAGGGGCTGTAGACCCAGGCGGTCCTGAGGATCACATGGCGGGGATTGAGGGCGGCCACCGCCATCTCACCCGCAGCCTTGGAGGCGCCGTAGACGCTGACGGGTCCGACCGGGTCGTCCTCGCGGTAGGGCCGGTCAAGCCCGCCATCGAAGACATAGTCCGTCGAGATCTGGACAAGGGGAAGGCCGCGCTCTGCGGTGGCGCGGGCCAGTATGGCCGGCCCGTGGGCGTTGGCCGCCCAGGCCTCGGCGGCGTGGGTTTCAGCGGCGTCTACCGCAGTCCAGGCCCCGGCGTTGACGACCGCGGCCCAGGGCCGGTCTCCCACCCAGCGGCGCACCGACCCGGCGTCGGCGAGGTCCAGTTCGGAGCGCGGAGGGGCCACGACCTGAAAGCCTGCCGGCGGAGCCTCGCGCAAGGCGAGCCCCACCTGGCCTGAGCCTCCGGTCAGGAGAAGGGCAGGAAGACTGGAGTCGGACATGACGTTCCGTCGGGACGACCGGCTGGAAGCCGGTCGTGCACCCCGGTCAGCCCTCGGTGCTGTCGCTGGAGGTGCCGGCGCGTTCGGCGGCGGCAAGGGCCCGCTCGGCGGGGGTCATCTGGCGCTCGGCGATCCGGGCCGACTTCCCGCGACGATCGCGCAGGTAGTAGAGCTTGGCCCGGCGCACGACGCCGCGGCGCTTGACCTCGATGCTCTCGATGTTCGGCGAATGGATCGGGAAGATCCGCTCGACGCCCTCGCCGAAGGAGATCTTGCGGACCGAGAAGCTCTCGTTGATGCCCTGGCCCTGGCGGGCGATGCACACGCCCTCATAGGCCTGGACGCGCTCGCGCTCGCCTTCCTTGATGCGGACGTTGACGCGGAGGGTGTCGCCGGGCCGGAAGACCGGAATGGCGCGGGTGGCGACCAGACGGTCGGCCTCTTCCTTTTCCAGTTCCTGGATCAGGTTCATGGTTCAGTCCTTTCGTACCGGGCTTTAATCGCCCTTTGCCTGTTGATTGGCGAGCCAGGCAGCCCAGAGATCCGGACGCCGTTCCCGCGTAGCCTGTTCCCGCTCGGTCCGGCGCCAGGCCGCCACCTGAGCGTGGTGGCCGCTGAGCAGAACCTGCGGAATTTCCAGACCCTCGAACGTCCGCGGTCGCGTGAACTGCGGATGCTCCAGGAGCCCGTCCTCGAAACTCTCTTCACTGAGGCTCTCCGCCTGGCCGAGGACGCCGGGCACGAGCCTTACGCAGGCCTCTATGGTCACCAGGGCCGCCGCCTCGCCACCGGCGAGGACCGCGTCTCCGACCGAGACCTCCTCGAACCCCCGGGCGTCGATCACCCGCTGGTCCACCCCCTCGAACCGACCCGCCAGGACGATGAGTCCCGGCCCGCCGGCCCAGTCCTTCACACGCGCCTGGGTCAGGGGCCGACCCCGGGCGCTCATATAGAGAAGCGGGCGCCCGTGCCGTTCGACGCTGTCGAGCGCCGAGGCGATCACGTCCGCCCGCATCACCTGCCCCGGCCCGCCCCCTGCGGGGGTGTCGTCGAGGAAGCCGCGCTTATCCTTGGAAAAGCCCCGGATGTCCAGCGTTTCCAGGGACCACAGACCCGCCTCGCGCCAGGCCGTCCCGACCAGCGAAACCCCCAGCGGCCCGGGAAAGGCCTCGGGGAACATGGTCAGGACTGTGACCTCGAAGGGCGGCGGCGCGGACATGCGGGGCTTGTGGACGAAGACGGCGTGTTTTTCGAGTCCCGGCGTCGCCGCCGGCTCGCCTTGCCCCGCCGGTCGACTGGCTCTATGCCCTGCCCTTTCGCATTTGCAGCATTGGTCCCCGAGCCATGTCCCAGCCCGAAAACCTTGTCGACACCCTGGCCCTCGAACGCCTGGAGGTGAACCTCTTCCGCGGCTTTTCGCCGAACGAGGGACCCGGCCGGATTTTCGGCGGGCAGGTCATCGCCCAGTCCCTGCTGGCCGCCTACGGCACCGTCGAGGACCGGGTCTGCCATTCCCTGCACTGCTATTTCATCCGCCCGGGTGACCCGACCACGCCGATCCTCTTTGACGTTGACCGGTCCCGCGACGGAGGCAGCTTTACCACCCGCCGGGTGATCGCCGTCCAGAACGGCAAGCAGATCTTCAACCTCGCCGCGTCCTTCCAGGCGCCGGAAGAGGGCTTCGAACACCAGGCCGACATGCCGTCAGTGCCGGGGCCCGACGAACTTCCCAGCGAGGCCGAGGCCCTGAAGGCGGCCCTTGAGAAGATGCCGGAGGAGGCCCGCAAGTGGGCGATGCGTCCGCGGCCCATCGAGATGCGCCCCGTGGATGGCTCCAGCCACTTCGACCGTGAACGTCCCGAGGCACGGGAGCCGAGGAGCGAGGTCTGGTTCCGCGCCCGGGCGCCGATCGGCGAGGATCCCGTCCTGCACCAGGTGCTCCTGTCCTACGCTTCGGACATGAACCTGTTGTCCACTGCCATGCGGCCGCACCGGGTTCACTGGCAGACGCGCAACTTCCAGTCCGCCAGCCTCGACCACGCCATGTGGTTCCACAAGCCGATGAACTTCAACGACTGGCATCTCTACACCCAGGACAGCCCCAGTGCCGCCGGTGGCCGGGGCTTCATCCGCGGATCGATCTATTCCCGCGAGGGGGTCCTGGTGGCGAGCGTGGCCCAGGAAGGGCTGCTGAGGATGCGCAAGGACTGATCTCGTCTATTCGGTCTCGGCGGGGGGTTGGGCGAGGATCCGACCTCCGGCGAGGTCGACCTCCGGGACGGCCTCCCGGGTGAAGGGCAGCCAGAAGGAGGGGGCTCCCTCGGGCTTGATCTCGAGGAGGTCGCCTGCGCCGAAGTCCTGCACCCCACGCACCGTCCCGAGGACCTGGCCATCCGGGGTCTCGACCCGCATGCCGACCAGGTCGGTGAGGTAGAACTCGTCCTCGTCGGGAGCCGGCAGGGCCTCTCGCAGGACGAACAGTTTCAGGCCCCTCAGGGCCTCGGCCTGCTCGCGGGTCTCGACCCCAGAGGCCCGGGCGATCAGGCCGCCCTTGACGGGCCGCGCTCCGGACAGGGCCGGCGCCGGGGAGCCGTCCGCTCGCCGCAGGTCGCGGTATCCGGCGAGGGTCATGGGATCGGCGGTGAAACTGGTCACACGCACGTCACCGCGGACGCCAAAGGCACCGGCGATATGTCCGACAAGGATCAGCCGATCCGCCATTGCAGACCCCGGATCGGCCCGACGCAGGACGCCGGGCCGTCAGGTTCAGTCCTTCGTGGCGGTCTCTTCGGCGACGGCCTCCTCAGCGGGAGCCTCAGCCGGAGCCTCAGCGGGGGCCTCAGCGGCGACTTCAACCGGAGCCTCTGCCGGGGCCTCAACGGCGACTTCAGCCGGGGCGGCCTCGGTGACCGCTTCCTCAGCTGGCGCTTCGGCGACGGGTGCCGCCTCGACCGGAGCTTCGGGCTCGGGCTCGGGAGCAGGCGGCGGCGCGGCGGCGGCGGCCTCAGCGGCGGCGGCGAGGTCAGCGGCCTTCTGGGCCTTTTCCCCGGCGCGCTCCTTGGCCTTTCGGCCGGGTTCGCCCTTCTTCAGGTTGCTGCCGGCCTGCCAGGTGACCAGGCCTTCGCTGGCCAGGAAGCGGGCGACGCGGTCCGAGGGCTGGGCGCCCTTGGTGATCCACTCGCGGATGCGCTCGACCTTGAGGGTCACGCGGGTGGGGTCGTCCTTCTTCAGGAGGGGGTTGTAGGTGCCTACCTTCTCGATGAAGCGGCCATCGCGGGGCGCATGGCTGTCGGCGACAACGATGGAGTAATAGGGGCGCTTCTTAGCGCCGCCACGGGCGAGACGAATCCTGAGCATGGGGTGTCCTTGAGGTTCGAGTGTCTGATTAGGATTTCTTGAAGGGGTTGAAGCCCGGCGGCAGGCCGCCGCCGAGTCCGGGGAGTTTCAGGCCGCCGGGAGGTCCGCCGGGCAGCTTGTCGGTCATTTTCGCCAGCGCCTCGAGCTGGGCTGCGTCCGGAGTGGGGACCTTGCCGCCGCCGAGGGCCTTCAGGCGGTCGAGTCCACCGGCCCCCGCGCCACCGCCCCCGAGCATGCCGGCCATGCGCGCGAAGCCCTTGCCGCCGTCCCGGCTCATCATCTTGAAGGTGTCGGCCATCTGCCGGTGCTGCTTCAGAAGTCGGTTGACCTCGGCCACGTCGACCCCGGCCCCGGCCGCGATCCGCCGTTTGCGGGAGGCCTGAAGGATTTCGGGCTTGCGGCGCTCGGCCTTGGTCATGGACGAGATGATCGCTGACTGGCGGTCGAGCGCCTTGTCCGAGACGTTGGCCTCTGCGATCTGCTTCTTGATCTTCTGGACCCCGGGGAGGAGGCCCATCAGGCCCTCCATGCCGCCCATCCGCTTCATCTGGGCCAGCTGGTCGGCCATCATGTCGAGGTCGAACTGGCCCTTGGCCAGGCGACGGGCCATGGCCTCGGCCTTGGCGGTGTCGAGGTCCTGGCTGGCCTTCTCCACAAGGGCGACGATGTCCCCCTGTCCGAGGATGCGGCCGGCTACCCGGGCGGCGTCAAAGACGTCGAGGCCGTCGATCTTCTCGGAGACGCCAAGGAACTTGATAGGCAGGCCGGTGACCGCCCGCATGGACAGGGCCGCGCCGCCGCGCCCGTCGCCGTCCGCCCGGGTCAGGACCAGGCCGGTCAGGGGCAGGCGTTCGTGGAAGGCGCGGGCCGTGCGCACGGCGTCCTGGCCGGTGAGGCTGTCGGCGACCAGCAGGGTCTCGGTCGGCGAGGCGATCTGCGCGATCTGCGCAGCCTCGGTCATCATCTGCTCGTCCAGCGTGGTGCGGCCGGCAGTGTCGAGGATCAGGACGTCATAGCCGCTGAGCTTGGCCGCCTGAATCGCGCGCCTGGCGATGTCGGTCGCCGACTGGCCTGCGATGATCGGCAGGGTGTCGACCCCGACCTGGGTCCCCAGCAGCGCCAGTTGTTCCATGGCGGCGGGGCGTCGTGTGTCCAGCGAGGCCATCAGGACCTTCTTGCGGTCCATCTTTGTCAGGCGCAGCGCCAGCTTGGCCGAGGTGGTCGTCTTGCCCGAGCCCTGCAGGCCGGCCATCAGGATCACCGATGGCGGGTTCAGGGCCAGCTGCAGCCCGACCGGCTCCTCGCCGCCGAGCATCTCGACCAGGCCGTCGTAGACGATCTTGACCACCTGGTCGGCCGGCCGGATCGAGCGGATCACCGCCTCGCCCAGCGCGTCCTCGCGGGCCTTGCTGATGAACTCCTTGACCACCGGAAGGGCGACGTCAGCCTCGATCAGGGCGACGCGAACCTCGCGCAGCGCCTCGTCGATGTCCTTCTCACCCAGAACGCCCCGACCGGAGAGCCGGTCGAAGACGCTGCCAAGTCGTTCTGTAAGGCTGTCGAACATGCCGTTCCGAACCGTCAATCCAAGTCGAGAGGCCAAACGCAATTCGCCCCCGTGGACGATCACGTCGACGGGGGGCCTCGCCGCCCTCGTCCCACCCTGAAGTCCGGTTGGGGGTCGTGGCGGTAGAGGGCGCTGAACTGCATCTGCGCCGGAAGGCGGTCCTTATGAGTGGAGAAGGCCGCGAAATCAAGCTCGGCTCGCGGGGACACGCACGGAGGTACGTGTCCCCGCTTGGCGTCAGGAGACGGGGAAGCCCCGCACCTTCAGGAGCGCGGTCACGTCCGGGTCGCGACCCCGGAAGCGACGGTAGGCCTCGGCCCGGTCGGTGGTGTTGCCCTCGGCCAGGATGATCGCCTTGTAGCGGCGGGCGATGTCCGGATTGAACACGTCGCCCGACTCCTCGAAGTAGGCCCAGGTGTCCGCGTCCATCACTTCCGACCAGAGGTAGGAATAGTAGCCGGCCGAGTAGGCGTCGGAGGTGAACAGGTGATTGAACTGCGGCAGACGATGCCGCATCACAATCTCCTTCGGCATGCCCAGCCGCGCCAAACTCTCGCGCTCGAAGGCGTCAATGTTGGTCGGCGGTGTGGCCCGGGTGTGCAGGTCCATGTCGACCAGGGCCGAGGACAGGTAGCTGACCGTTGCATAGCCCTGGTTGAAGGTCTGCGAGGCCTCGATCTTGTCGACCAGCGCCTGCGGCATGGGCTGGCCGGTTTCGACGTGCTTCATGAAGCCATCGAGGATCGGCCGGCTCAGCACCCAGTGCTCGTGAACCTGCGAGGGATACTCCACGTAATCCCGCGGCGTGTTGCCCAACGCAGGATAGGTCACCGTCGACGACAGGTAGTGCAGGGCGTGGCCGAACTCGTGGAACAGGGTCTCGGCGTCATCAAGCGAGATCAGCAGCGGCTGGCCGGGCTCGGCCTTGGTGAAGTTGTTGTTGTTGGACGCCAGCACATTCTGCGGCCCGTCGTACGTCGAGTACGCCCGGTAGGTGGTCATCCAGGCGCCTGACCGCTTGCCGGGGCGGGCAAAATCGTCGGAGTAGAAGAGGCCAATGTGACGCCCGCTGGCCTTGTCCTTGACCTCAAAGACCTCGACGTCGGGGTGGAAGCCGGGAACCGTCCCGGCGGGCAGCCGGACGAAGTCGAAGCCGTACAGGCGCTCGGCCATGTAGAAGGCGCCGCGCTTGACGTTGTTCAGTTCAAAGTACGGTTTGGTCTCGTTGGTATCGAGGTCGTACTTCACCTTCCGGACCTTCTCGGCGAAGTAGAGGTAGTCCCAGGGCTCGATGTCATGGCCGGCGATCTTGCGCATGTCGGCCACTTCCTCGGCGACGCGCGCCTTGGCCGGCACCCAGACGCGGTTCATCAGGTCCATCGCCTTGGCCGGGGTCTTGGCCATGGTGTCCTGCATCCGCCAGTCGGCGTGATGGGCAAAGCCCAGCAGCTTCGCGCGCTCGGCCCGCAGCTTCACGATCTCGGCGATGGTCGCGTTGGTGTCGTTGGCGTCGCCGTTGTCGCCACGGCCTACGAACTTGCGCCAGACCTTCTCGCGCAGACCGCGATCATCTGCGAAGGTCAGGAAGGGATCGACGCTCGAGCGGGTGTTGACGATCGCCCAGCCCTGGATCCCGCGGGACCGTGCAGCGGCAGCGGCGGCCGCCTTGTTGGATGCGGGCATGCCGGCCGTGCCGGCTTCGCTCGAAATCACGGTCCAGGTCTTTTCGTCGGCGACGACCTTCTGGCCAAAGCTTGTGAAGGCGTTGGACAGGGCGGTGTTGATGCGGCCCAGTTCGGCCTTGCCGGCCGCGTCGAGCGCCGCGCCGTTGCGCACGAAGCTGTCGCGGCTGCGGGTTGCCACGCGGGTCTGCTCGGCCGTCAGGCCGGCGGCGGCGGCGCCGTCAGCGACCGCCTTGACGCGCTTGAACAAGGCTTCGTTGAAGGTGATCTCGTCACTGGCGGCCGACAGCAGCGGCGACACCTCGGTGTCCACGGTATTGTAGTCGTCCGAGCCGATGTTCTGGGTCATCACGCCGAACAGAGACAGGGCGCGGTCCAGCGGCTCGCCGGCCATCTGCATCGGCACCAGGGTATTGGCGAAGGTCGCAGGCTCGGGGTTGTTCGCGATCGCGAGGACCTCGGCGCGCTGCAGGTCGATGCCCTCCAGGATGGCTTGGCGCAGCTTGGCGGCGCTCACCTTGTCCCAGGGTGGCACGCCACCATAGGGGCCGGTCCACTTCTGCAGCAGTTCGGCCTTCGGGGTCTGGCTCGGCAGGACCGCGCGGGCGACCGCGGCGTCCCCGGCGAGGGTGGTGGCGGGAGCTCCGCCTCCGACCAGGCTGCCTGTCGAGGCGCAGCCGGTGACGGCGAAGAGGCTCGCGCCCCCAATAAGGACATGGCGTCGATGCATGATCGCTCCGTGGTCAGAAAAACGTCATAATGGGCTATCTTGGGCGCATTCCCGACGATCGTCACATGAACGGACTGTAATGCTCCTCATGGACGCCTCGCGGGTGGGGCGCTAAAGCGATTTCATGTCCATTGGCGTCTTCGATTCCGGTGTTGGCGGCCTGTCCGTGCACCGCGCGCTCGTCGAGCGGTTTCCGGCCGCCGACTTCGTCTATCTCGCCGACCAGGCCAATGCCCCCTACGGCGGCCGCCCGGGCGAGGAGATCGTCGACCTCACCCGGGCCGGCTGTATCCGGCTGTTCGATGAAGGTGCCAGCCTTGTCGTGCTGGCCTGTAACACCGCTTCGGCCATCGCCCTGCGCCGGCTGCAGCAGACCTGGCTACCGGGATACCGCCGCGAGACGGGCCGTACCCTGAACGTGCTGGGGATCATTGTCCCGACCATCGAGGCGGCCACCGGCTTGCCCTGGGAGCATGAGGCCGAACGCCGCGGCGAACAGGTGACCAAGGTCGATGTTCTCGGCGTCTTTTCCACCCCCGGCACCGCCAGCAGTCGCGTGTTCGAGATCGAGATCGACAAGCGCAAGCAGGACCTCGCCGTCTTCTCCGAGCCCTGTCCGAACCTGGCGCGGATGATCGAGGATGGTGCCGCTCAGGCGGTTCTAGCGACGGAGATCGCGGGACATGTCGATGCCCTGCGCCGCCGTATCGGTCGTCATCCTGACCGGGCCGTGCTCGGCTGCACCCACTATGAGATCGTCGCCGACCTGTTTCGCGCCGCCCTGCCGCCCGGTACGCCGCTGATCCACCAGCCGGATGCCACCGCCGAGGCGCTGGGTCGCTATCTGGAGCGGCACCCGGAGTACATCGCCGGCGGCACCGGCCAGCGCCGTTTCCTCACCACCGGATCGCCCGGCCCGCAGAACGGCCTCGTCGCCACCTTCTGGGGTGGGCCCCTGCGCTTCGACCCGGCATGAGGCCAGGGACCGACTTTTGCCGCTACCCTAAGCCCGGCAGGCGCGGCAAGATGGCCCCATGAAGCTCCTGCTCTCCCCCGCCTCGCCCTATGCCCGGAAGGTCTGGCTGGCCGCTGCAGAGCTCGGCCTCGAAGGCCGGATCGAGGCGGCGAACGCGTCCGCCTCACCGGTCGCCGATACGCCCGAGCTCTCGTCGCTGAACCCCCTCGGCAAGATCCCGGTCCTGATCACGGATGACGGTGAAGCCCTTTTCGACAGCCGGGTGATCGCCGACTACCTCGATAGCCTCACCCCCCGGCGGCTGTGCCCTGCCGATGGCGAGGCCCGCTGGCGGGTCCAGACCCTCCACGCCGCCGCAGATGGCCTGCTCGATGCGGCCCTGCTCGCCCGGTACGAGGAGGCGCTGCGGCCCGAGCCCCTGCGCTGGGCCGACTGGCGACGGGGACAGGGCGAAAAGATCCGTCGGGTCCTCGACAGGATGGAGGGCGCAGATCTCCGCCCCGGCGACGATACCCGGATCTGTGACATCGCCGTCGCCTGCGCCCTCGGCTACCTCGATTTTCGCTTCGCCGCCGAACCCTGGCGCCCGGGCCGGCCCAGGCTGACCGCCTTCTTCGATGCTTTCACCCGCCGCCCGGCCTGGGCCCAGAGCGACCCGGCGCGCGCCACGTGACCGGAACGACGCCTCCTTCTTCCAGGCGGGACGCCCTGGCCGCCCGCTTCCTCAGCGCCGAGGGCCGGCTGGGCCGCCGGGACTTCCTGGTCTCGGCCCTGGTCCTCCTGGCCATCGCCGTCGTCTACGACGCCGTGTCCGCGGGGCCCCTGCAGTGGATCACTGGCTGGCTGGTCTGGCCGCTCCTGGTCTGGGTCGCGGCCTGCCTCCTGGCCCGGCGCCTGCATGACCGGGGACGAAACGGCTGGTTTGCCGCCCTGGTCCTGGCCGCCCTGGTTGCCGTCTGGCCCCAGCCCGCGGGGTTCCTCGACTTTCCCTTCGTCCTGGTGCTGATCTGGGCAGTGGTGGAACTGGGCGTGCTCTCCGGCGAGACCGGGGTCAACCGCTACGGGCCACCGCCCGCCGGAGGTTCGGCCCTCGCCTAGCCCTCGCCTAGACTGGCGGTTCCGCCGGTGTCACCGGCCCGAACACCCCGCTGAAGGCTGAGCGCAGGGCTTCGTCCGCATCGTCCAGGCTGCAGGTCAGGCCCAGGTCTGCAAGGCTGGTCACTCCATGGGCCGTCTGGCCGCAGGGCACGATACCGCTGAAGTGTGAGAGGTCCGGATCGACGTTCAGCGAAATCCCGTGGAACGAGACCCAGCGTCGGACCTTGACGCCGATGGCGGCAATCTTCTCCTCCCGGACCGGCAACCCGGGGCTGCGCCGCTCGACCCAGACGCCCACCCGACCCTCGCGGATGAGGCCGTCGACAGCGAACCGGGCCAGGGCCGCGAGGATCCAGGCTTCGAGGGCCTGCACATAGGCGCGGATGTCCTTCTGGCGGGCTGACAGGTCGAGCAGGACATAGGCCACCCTCTGGCCGGGGCCGTGGTAGGTGTACTGCCCGCCCCGGGGACTGCGGAAGACGGGGAACCGGTCGGCATCAAGGAGGTCGGCGTCCCGCGCCGAGACCCCGGCGGTGTAGAGGGGCGGGTGTTCGAGCAGCCAGACCAGTTCGGAGGCCTCGCCTCGGGCGATGGCCTCGGCCCGGGCTTCCATGGCCGCCGCCGCCTCGGGATAGGGCGTCAACCCTGGCGAGACGGCCCAGCCGCAGGCGGCACCGTCGGTACGCCGGAAGTCTGGCTTGTTTAACGTCCGGTCAATCATGTTGCGTGCAATCTGGTCGCGGATGAGTCGCCGCGCAAGCTGTGCGCGGCCCCGGCTTGCGTTCTTGGAAGGTGACCCGCCTTGGGCCAGATCAACGCCGTCAACGTCGAAATCTCGGTGCTCCTTGGCCGGTCGATCCTGCCCATGGCCCAACTGCTCCGGATGGGCCGCGGTGCCGTCATCCCCCTGGACGCCACGGTCAATGACGAGGTCTGGATCCTCGCCAACAACCACCCCGTCGCCCGTGGCGAGATCCAGGTCAATGACGACCGCATCGCCATCACGGTGACGCGGGCGGCGGACGTCTACGACTTCATGGCGGGCTCCAGTTCCTGATCGCGCTTCACAAAGCCGTCCGGCTTTGGTAGGCCCCCCGCTCACCACGCGCGGTCGTGGCGGAATTGGTAGACGCGCAGCGTTGAGGTCGCTGTGGGGCAACCCGTGGAAGTTCGAGTCTTCTCGACCGCACCAGTGAGTCAAAGGGTTCGGGGACAAGGTCCAGTCTGAAACGCATAGGGGGGGCAGGTCCGCATGAGCCGCGACACTGAACATTCCCTGCGCGATGACGTGATGCCGGGCGGTCCGGTCGTCGAGGATCTCGAGGACCTGGCCCTCGGCGACGACTACGCCCTCAATCCCGACTTCGTGGCCCTTGTGGTCGACGCCGCCGACCGGGGCGACGCAGAGCGCCTGCGCGAGCTCCTGGCCGCGCTCCATCCCGCCGACGTCGCCGACCTGATGGGCTTCCTGTCCGCGGGGGACCGCGAGGAGGTGATGGCCCACCTCGACCCCGAGGCCCTGGCCGAGATCCTGTCCGAGATCGAGCCTGAGATCCGCGAGGAACTGCTGGATCGCATGTCCTCGGCCACCCTGGTCCGGGCCCTCGGCGAGCTGGACTCCGACGACGTCGTGGATCTGGTCGAGGACCTGGAGGACGACAAGCGGGCCCAGGTCCTGGCCGCCATGCCCGACGTCGACCGGGCCGCCATCGAGACCTCCCTGGCCTACGAGGAAGAGTCCGCTGGCCGCCTGATGCAGCGTGAGGTGGCCTCAGCGCCCCAGTTCTGGACCGTCGGCCAGGCCCTCGATCACTTCCTTGCGGCCGGCGATGAGATGCCGGAGCTGTTCTTCGATGTCTACGTGGTCGACCCCTCCCACCGGCCCCTGGGCGGGGTTCCTGTCAGTCGCCTGCTGCGGCATGACCGCGACACGCCCCTGGCCCGGATCATGGAGCCCCTCACCGAGATTCCGGTGGGCATGGACCAGGAAGAGGCGGCCTACATCTTCGACAAGTACCACCTGATCTCCGCCCCCGTGGTCGAGCCGGCCGGCCGGCTGGTGGGCCAGCTGACTGTCGACGACATCGTCGGCGTCATCCGCGAGGCGGGCGAGGAGGACATCCTGGCCCTGGCCGGCGTGTCCGATGTCGGACGCGACGCCAGCCTGGCCGGTGCCATCCGCTCGCGCCTGCCCTGGCTGGTCCTCAACCTGGGCACGGCGGCCCTGGCCTCCAGTGTGATCGGCGCCTTCCAGGGGGTGATCGCCCAGGTCCTGACCCTGGCCATCCTCATGCCCATCGTCTCCTCTCTCGGCGGGAACGCCGGCACCCAGACCCTCGCCGTAGCGGTTCGCGCCCTGTCGAGCCGGGAGCTGAACGCTGCCAACTCGGCCCGCATCATCGGCCGCGAGGTGGCGACGGGCCTCCTGAACGGCTCCATCCTGGCCGTGCTCCTGGCCGCCGCCGTCTGGGTCCTGTTCCAGGATCCGCGGCTTGCCCTCACCGTGGGGCTGGCCATCGTGGCCAACTTCTTCGTCGCCGCCCTGGCGGGGATCCTGGCCCCGATCATGCTGGACCGTCTTGGCCGGGACCCGGCGGTCTCGTCCTCCGTTCTGGTGACCTTCGCGACCGACTTCATGGGCTTCCTGGCCCTCCTCGGCATCGCCCGGCTGATCATGTTCTAGGCGTCCCGCCGGGCTCCGCCACCTCGCCCCCCGGGCCGCCCCGTGCTAACGCAGGGGCCATGAGCCAGCCTGAATTCGACTTCGCCCTGGGCGAGACCACCGACGCCCTGCGGGCCTCCGTCGCCCGCTTTGCCGCTGACCGCATCGCCCCGCGCGCGGCGGCCATCGACCGGGACAACACCTTCCCCCGCGACCTCTGGCCACAGATGGGTGCCCTGGGCCTCCTGGGCCTCACGGTGGAGGCGGAGGATGGCGGTGCCGGCCTGGGCTATCTCGAGCACGTGGTGGCCATGGAAGAGATCTCCCGGGCCTCGGCCTCGGTGGGCCTGTCCTACGGTGCCCACTCCAACCTCTGCGTGAACCAGATCCGCCGCTGGGGAACCGAGTCCCAGAAGGCGCGCCATCTGCCCCGGCTGATCTCGGGCGAGCATGTCGGCGCCCTGGCCATGAGCGAGGCCGGCTCGGGCTCGGACGTCGTGTCCATGCGCCTGCGCGCCGAGCGGCGAGGCGACCGCTATGTCCTCAACGGCACCAAGTTCTGGATCACCAACGGTCCCCACGCCGACGTCCTGGTGGTCTACGCCCGTACCGAGCCTGACGCCGGACCCCGGGGCATCACCGCCTTCCTGATCGAGCGCGGTGTCGCCGGCTTCTCCACCAGTCCGAAACTCGACAAGATGGGCATGCGGGGCTCCGATACCGCAGAGCTGGTCTTCCAGGACTGCGAGGTCCCGGAGGACAGCGTGATGGGGCCGGTGAACGGCGGCGTCGGCGTCCTGATGAGTGGGCTGGACTACGAGCGTGCGGTGCTGGCGGGCGGGCCGCTTGGCATCATGCAGGCCTGCCTGGACCTGGTCGTTCCCTATGTCCGCGAGCGCCGCCAGTTTGGCCAGGCCATCGGCTCCTTCCAGCTCATGCAGGCCAAGGTGGCGGACATGTATGTCGCCCTGAACTCGGCCCGGTCCTATGTCTACGCCGTGGCGCGGGCCTGCGACGCGGGCCGGGCCACCCGCCACGACGCCGCCGGCGCCATCCTCCTGGCCTCGGAGAACGCTGTGAAGGTGGCACTGGAGGCGATCCAGGCCCTGGGCGGGGCGGGCTATACCCGCGATTTCCCCGTCGAGCGCCTGCTGCGCGACGCCAAGCTCTACGACATTGGCGCGGGCACCAACGAGATCCGCCGCTACCTGATCGGCCGGGAGCTGATCGGCGCCTGAGGCGACTCTGAGCGCGGGTCTATGTCTCGACGAAGGACAGGGTCATGCCGTCCCATCCCTTTTCACCGACGGTCTGCAGGGCGGTTGAGAACAGGCGCGGTTCGCGTCCAAGACGCTCGGTGAAGGTCCGGACGCCCCGGACCCGATCATCTTCGGAGTCGGACTCCAGAACGGCGCCGCCGCGAACCACATTGTCGCCGATGATAAGGCCACCAGGCCGTGTCAGCTTCAGCGCCCAATCCAGATAGGCGGGATTGTTCGGCTTGTCGGCATCGATGAAGACGAGGTCAAATGCCGGGCCGGCGTCCGCGGCGAGGCGGGCCAGGGACTCCAGGGCTGGACCGACGAGGATCTGAACCCGGTCGCCGATCCCCGCTCGGTCCAGGTTCTGACGGGCCAGGGCAGCGTAATCCGGGGACACCTCCAGGGAGATCAGCTGGCCTCCGGCCGGCAGGGCTTGCGCCATCCAGGTCGCCGAAACCCCGCCGAGGGTCCCGATCTCCAGGATGCGACGGGCACCCGTGGCCTTGACCAGAAGGGACAGGAACCGGCCTTGCAGGGGTGAGACGTCGTGGGGAGGAAGGCCTTGGGCGGCGTTCGTCTCCAGGATTTCGGACCGCAAGGGGTCCTTTCCGATGAGCCGCTCAGCGAAGTAGGCATCCACCGCGACCCAGGCCTGGTCCTCGTCCTGCATTCCTTGTCCTCCGCTCTACCCGCCGGTTACAGCCGCACCCAGGCCCCAAAACGAAACGGGCGGCCCGGTTTTCCGGGCCGCCCGACACCGATCGTGGAAGTCACAGCTTCGCACAAGGACGATGGGAGAATGCTACCGCGCGAACGCGGAGGTCATAAATCCAGCAGCGACTTCCGAGAGATAACGGTGAGACACTGGATCACCTCCTTTCAAGAGTTGGACAAGGACGCCAGCGTGCGCCTGCTTTGCTGGCCCTGACAAGCCGGCATTTTGTCCTGTCAGGGGGATGCAGGGACCGGCTGGGGCGTGCGCCTGCGCAGGTCTTCCAGCGGGCGGTCCAGGTGGTCGAGCGCGGCGATGGCGGCGGCGTAGCCGGCAGCCACGGCAGGGTCGTAGGCGCTCCAGTCCCGGATCTCGACCCCGGCCAGCTCGGGCACAATGAGGACGTCCGCCGCCTCCCGATCCGCGGCCAGGTCGCGGCCAGAGGATACGGTGGCGGCCCGGATCAGCAGGGAGACGATGGGCGGCCCCTTGCGCCACTGGCCCGAGAGGATCCAGCGCAGCATGGAGCGCGGCCGGACAATGTCGGCGGCGGTGATGGACAGGCCACGACTGACGTCGACCCCGATGATGGGCCCGGAAAGGCTGCTGCGCATGACGTCCACGGGCAGGTTCTTCAGGACGGCGCCGTCCACCAGGACATTCTGGCCCTGGGTGGCGGGAGGCAGGAGGCCGGGCAGGGAGATCGAGGCGCGCAGGGCCGCCCGGACCAGGCCGCGCCTGTGCACCTGCGGTACGCCTGTGGTCAGGTTGGACGAGACGCAGAAGCAGGGCCGCCAGAGGTCGGCGAACTGTACGTCGCCGAAGTTCTCCTCGAGCCTGCGGGCGACCTTTCCACCCCGGATCATGGCGAGCATGGGGAAGGCGATGTCATCCACAGGACTGGAGTCCACGAAGGCGAGGCGGATCCGACGGTCCATTTCCTCCAGGTCCCAGCCGAGGGCCAGGCCAGCGGCGATGACCGCGCCCATGGACGCGCCGCCGACATAGTCGATGGGCACCCCCCGCTCCCTGAAGGCGCGGATGACCCCGACGTGGGCGTAGGCCCGGGCGCCGCCGCCCGACAGGACCAGGCCCACGGCCCTTCCGGTCAGCCGCCGGACCAGCCGTTCGAGGTCCCCAGGGTCGCCCCGGCGGATATGGGTCAGCCCCGCCGCCCCGGTCGCCGTCATCCAGGCCTCGCTGCCCCTTGGCCTGCGGATACCCGCCGGCTGGACGAGGACCAGTTCAGCACCAAGACCAAGCGCCGCCGGTGCCGCGGCGGCGGATCCGGGCGGTGGCGGGTAATCGCCTCGCCCGACGCGGAACAGCCGGTCAACCTGGCGGGCGATCTTGGCCGCCCAGGCCTGTTCCTCCAGATTGGCCATGTAGAGGACGTAGTCGACCCCGTGCTCGAGGTTCGAGAACCATGAGGACTCCTCGTCCTGGGCCTCGACCCCGGCGACAGCGACGGAATAGCCGGTCGCCCGTATGCGCGCGGCGAGGGACTCCACCAGATCCCGCAGGCCGTCCATCGGCCCGGCGGCGACAAAGCCGAATACCGCGGGCTCGACCAGGGCTGCGGCCCGCCCGGCGTTCCGGGCGCGGCCAACCATCTGCCGCGCCACGTCCACCATGATGTCCGGATCGGCGTCGCAGGCCTCGAAGAAGGCGTCGCGGCCCACGGAGACGATTTCGGAATCCCTGAGGGCAGTCAGCTGGCCAGAGTGCGGGCTTCCGGCGATCAGGCTCATTTCACCGGCCGGCTCGCCAGGGCGGACGACGCCCAGGAAACGCGGCTCCTCATGGTCCTCGATGCGGAAGGCACCCAGCCGCCCGGCCCTCAGGAAATGCAGTTCATCCGCCGGTTCGCCGGGACGAAAAAGGTCGCTTCCGCCCGGCAGGCACCACCACCGTCCCGCGCCGGTCTGGCGGGCGGTCTCGAAGAGCTGGGTGAGGGCGGGTCCGGTCGGAGTGGGCACGTCCGGAAGACTATCCCGCTTCTGCGACAATGAGAAACGCGCCCGCGCCTGCGGTCAGCACGGACTAGCCGCCGGGCCGGGCCCCGGCTATGCCTTGTGCATGCCCTTCCTGAAGTCCGCCCTCGACCCGGCCTCGGCGGCCTTCCGCGCCAATGCGGAGGTCAACCTCGGCCTCGCCGCCCGCCTGCGGGAGCGTACCGCCCTGGCGGCGGCGGGAGGGCCCGAGGACAGCCGTCGGCGGCACGAGGCCCGCGGCAAGCTCCTGCCCCGGGACCGGGTTGAGGGCCTGCTGGACCCCGGCGCGCCCTTCCTGGAGATCGGCGCCCTGACAGCCTTCGGCCTCTACGATGACGAGGCGCCCGCCGCTGGCCTGATCGCCGGGATCGGCCGGGTCAGCGGGCGCGAGGTGATGATCCTCGCCAACGATGCCACGGTGAAGGGCGGCGCCTACTTCCCCCTGACCGTGAAGAAACACCTTCGGGCACAGGAGATCGCCGAGCAGAACAACCTGCCCTGCGTCTACCTGGTGGACTCCGGCGGGGCCAACCTGCCGCACCAGGCCGAGGTCTTCCCCGACCGGGATCACTTCGGGCGCATCTTCTTCAACCAGGCCCGCATGAGTGCCCGCGGGATCGCCCAGATCGCCTGCGTCATGGGCTCGTGCACGGCGGGGGGCGCCTACGTCCCGGCCATGTCCGACGAGACCGTCATCGTTCGCGGGACCGGGCCGGAGAGCCAGGGCACCATCTTCCTGGGCGGCCCGCCCCTGGTGAAGGCGGCCACGGGCGAGATCATCTCCGCTTCGGACCTCGGTGGCGCTGACGTCCACGGCCGCCGATCGGGTGTTGTGGATCACGTGGCCGAGGACGACCTGCACGCCCTGGCCATCGTCCGCCGCATCGTTGCCGGCCTGAACACGCGCCGGCCCGAAGGCCCGGTCCTGGCCGATCCCCGCCCACCTCTGTTCGACCCCGAGGAGATCTACGGGGTCATCCCCCAGGATGTCCGCGCGCCCTACGACGTGCGCGAGCTGATCGCCCGGATCGTCGACGGCTCGGTCTTCGAGGAATTCAAGGCCCTCTACGGCCAGACCCTGGTCTGCGGCTTTGCCCGCATCTGGGGTTATCCCGTGGCCATCCTCGCCAACAACGGCATCCTGTTCTCGGAGAGCGCGCTCAAGGGTGCCCACTTCATCGAGCTGGCCTGCCAGAGGGGCATCCCCCTCCTCTTCCTCCAGAACATCTCGGGCTTCATGGTCGGCGGCCGCTATGAGGCCGGCGGCATCGCCCGGGACGGTGCCAAGCTGGTCACCGCCGTGGCCTGCGCCGAAGTACCCAAGCTGACCGTCCTGATCGGTGGCTCCTTCGGGGCGGGCAACTACGGCATGTGCGGCCGGGCCTATTCTCCGCGCTTCCTCTGGAGCTGGCCCAACGCCCGGATCTCGGTCATGGGCGGCGAGCAGGCCGCCAGCGTCCTGGCAACGATCCGCCGGGACGGGATCGAGGCCCGGGGGGGCGACTGGCCCGCCGCCGAGGAAGAGGCCTTCAAGGTGCCGGTCCGCGAGCGCTACGAGGCCGAAGGCGATCCCTACTTCGCCACCGCCCGGCTCTGGGACGACGGCATCATCGACCCCGCCCAGACCCGCGACGTGCTGGGCCTGTCCCTGTCCGCCGCCCTGAACGCCCCCGTCGCGCCGACGCGCTTCGGCGTCTTCCGAATGTGACCGACCCCCAACCCGGAGCCCCTCCATGACCAACCCGATCGCAGATCCCCTGGTCGAGGGCGTCGACAGCGACGCCAGCTCCGACCTGGTGCGCCTGGACACCACACAGGAAGGGGTGGCCGTGGTCACCCTGAACCGTCCGGAGGCGCGCAACAGCTTCAACGCCGAGCTGATCGGTGCCCTGCACGAGACCTTCGAGACCCTGCAGGCCGCCGAGGGCGTGCGGGTGGTCTTCCTGCGCGGTGCCGGCACGGTCTTTTCCGCCGGGGCCGACCTGAACTGGATGCGCGACGCCGCCCACTGGACCGAGGCCGAGAACCGCGAGGATGCCATGGGCCTGGCGCGCATGCTCAAGGCCCTCTGGGACATCCCGGCCCTGACAGTGGCCCTGGTGCAGGGCGGTGCCTGGGGCGGGGGCTGCGGCCTTGCCGCCGCCTGCGACCAGGCCGTAGCCGAACGGTCGGCGAAGTTCGGCTTCTCCGAGGCCCGGCTGGGGCTGATCGCCGCCACCATCAGCCCCTACATCGTGGCCGCCATCGGCCCCCGGGCCTCCCGGGGCCTGTTCGCCTCGGCCCGAACCTTCGACGCCGACGAGGCCCTGCGTCTGGGCCTGGCTTCCGAGCTGGTCGAGGACGCCGCCGAACTTGCCACCGCCGCCGACCGTATCGCTGGGGAGGCCATGGCCTGCGCCCCGGGTGCCATCGCCGCCTCCAAGGCCCTGGTGGACGCCGTCGCCTGGCGGCAGATCGACCAGGCCCTCATGGAGGACACCGCCCGCCGGATCGCCCAGGCCCGGGTCAGCGAAGAGGGCCGCGAGGGCGTGGCCGCCTTTCTCGCCCGGCAGCGGCCCTCCTGGGCCGGGCAGGGCTGACCGAACCCGTGTTCCGCTCCGTCCTTGTCGCCAACCGGGGCGAGATCGCCCGCCGGATCTTCCGTACTGCCCGCCGGCTTGGAATCGAGACGGTGGCCGTCTGCTCCGACGCCGACCTCGACTCTGCCCACGTGCGGGACGCTGACCGGGCCGTGCGCATCGGCCCGGCGCCGGCGACGGAGAGCTACCTGTCCATACCCGACCTGGTCGCCGCAGCCCTGGAGAGCGGGGCCGAGGCCGTGCATCCGGGCTACGGCTTCCTGTCCGAGACCGCGGCCTTCGCCGAGGCGGTGCAGGCGGCGGGCCTGACCTGGATCGGGCCCTCGCCCGGGGCCATCCGGGCCATGGGACTGAAGGACTCCGCCCGGGAACGGATGATCGCCGCCGGCGTTCCGGTGACACCCGGATGGCAGGGGGATGACGGTCGCGAGGCGACCCTCTTCACCGCTGCCCGGGACCTGGGCTGGCCGGTCCTGATCAAGGCGGCGGCGGGGGGCGGTGGTCGCGGCATCCGCCGGGTAGACGATGGTGCCGGCTTTGCCGCCGCCCTGGCCGCCTGCCGACGTGAGGCCCTGGCCGCCTTCGGGGACGACCGGGTCCTGCTGGAACGCTGCATTGAGGCGCCCCGCCACATCGAGGTCCAGGTGTTCGGCGACGCCCATGGTGGCCTCGTCCACCTCTATGAGCGCGATTGCACTCTGCAGCGTCGCCGGCAGAAGGTGATCGAGGAAGCCCCCGCCCCGGGCATGACCGCTGAAGTGCGCTCTGCGGTGTGCGCGGCGGCCCTCGCCGCTGCGCGGGCAGTGGACTATGTCGGCGCGGGTACGGTGGAGTTCATCGCCGACGCCCGCGACGGCCTGCGCGCCGATCGCATCTGGTTCATGGAGATGAACACGCGGCTGCAGGTCGAGCATCCTGTGACCGAGGCTGTCACCGGGGTGGACCTGGTGGAATGGCAGTTCCGGGTCGCCGCCGGCGAGCCCCTGCCCCTGTCCCAGGACCAGATCGTCCTGGACGGCTGGGCCGTCGAGGCGCGGCTCTGCGCAGAGGTTCCCGAGCGGGGCTTCATCCCCTCTGTTGGCCGGCTGGATCACCTGCGCCTGCCCGAGGGCGTGCGGATGGATTCCGGCGTCGAGGCCGGGGACGAGGTGGGCCCGCACTACGATTCGCTCATCGCCAAGCTGATCGCCTGGGCACCGACCCGGGAGGGGGCGACGGAGGCCCTGGCCGAGGCCTGCGCCGGGGTCGAGACCTGGCCCCTGCAGACCAACGCGGCCTTCCTGTCGAAGTGCCTGGACGACCCCGACTTCCTGGCCGGGCGGATCGACACCGACTTCATCGAAGCCCGGATCGACCGACTGGCGACCCCCGCCGGACCCTCGCCCAACCTCGCCAGGGCCGCCGCCGAGGCCCTGGGAGCCCTGGCCGCAGAAGGCGCCAGCGCCCCGTCGGCGGGACTGGTGGGCTTCCGACTCAACGCGCCGCCCCGGGCGACCGTCCGCCTCTGGTGCGACGGTCAGCCCCTTGTCGTCCAACTCGACGGGGAGGACGTGGAGGCGGACCTTCTCGATACCGGCGAAGGCCTGGTGCTCTTCGAATCGGGGACCGCCTTCCGCTTCACCGCCGATCCTCCGGACCCCGAAGTGGGCGCTGGCGCGGGCGGTGACGGATCCGTCGTCGCCCCCCTGCCGGGCCGGGTCGTCGCGGTTCCGGTCGCCGAAGGTGCCCGGGTCGCCCGGGGTGACGTCCTGGTGGTCATAGAGGCGATGAAGATGGAACACGGCCTGGTCGCGCCCTTCGATGGCGTGGTCGAGGGCCTGTCGGCCGCCGTGGGCGACCAGGTCCGGGAGGGCGAAGCCCTGGCGCGGGTGCGGAGCGAGGTGCCGTGACCCTGCACATGATCCGGCTTTGCGTCGGCTGCGACACCATCGAAGACCTGGTGGCCTGGCACGGGAACAGCCCTGATCCCTGGCCCCTGCATACCCGGATGGCACCCAAGCGTGTGGACGAACTCCTGGACGGCGGGTCGCTCTACCGGATCTTCCGGGGGCTGATCCTCTGCCGCCAACGCATACTGTCCATCGACCGGGTGGAGGCAGGCGGGGAGAGTCACTGCCGAATCGACCTGGAGCCGCGGATCCTGCGCGTGGCGCCGACGCCCCGTCGGGCCTTCCAGGGCTGGCGCTACCTCAATCCCGACGACGCACCTCCGGATCTCGACGAGGCCGGCGGGGAGGGGATTCCGGACGACCTCGCCCGACGTCTGCGCGAGGCAGGCGCCTGGTAGGACGGATCCGATCGCCAGGTTGTCGGCGCGCCGCCTCCATCCATCCACAGGCGATCCGCCCCCCCGCGTTGACGCCGCCGGGGGTGGATGACCACGCTGTGGCCGTCGGGAATCGGTCTCGCCAGGTCCTGTTCCGATAAGTGGGAACCGGTTATCGGATCCAGACAGGATCTGGCTTTTTAGACTTGGAGCCTGTTTTGCCCCTTCAGACGTTCCATCTGAAGGCAACAGGCTGCAGCGGAGAGATCTGATGGCTGACGTCATCGTCGTGGGAAACGAAAAGGGCGGCGCGGGAAAGTCCACCCTCGCCATCCACCTCATGACCGCTTTGCTGCACCAGGGTGTCCGTGTCGGGGTCCTCGACCTGGACGTGCGCCAGCAGTCCCTGGCCCACTTCGTCGCCAACCGCAGGGCCTGGCTCGCCGCCAATGCTGCCGAGGCCCCCATGCCGGATATCGCGCCCATCGAATCCGATATCTCCAGAGCCTCCGAGGATGAGGGTCGCGCCCGGTTGGCGGCGGCCTTCGAGGCCCTGTCCGGTTGCGACCTGATCGTGGTCGACACGCCCGGGGCCGACACCCTGCTGAGCCGAGAGGCCCACGCCCGGGCCGACCTGATTGTCACGCCGATGAACGACAGCTTTGTGGATTTTGACACCCTGGGCGTCGTCGATCCCGTGACCCTCGAGCTCAAGCGTCCGAGCCTCTATTCCGAGACCGTCTGGAACAGCCGCAAGGACCGGGCCGCTGCCTCGGGCCGCTCCATTGACTGGGTCGTTCTGCGCAACCGCCTGGCCCCCGCTGACGCCCGCAACCGCCGCAGGGTGGACGAGCGCGTCCAGGCCCTGTCCCGGCGGGTGGGTTTCCGCATTGGTCCCGGCCTGCGCGACCGGGTTATCTACCGCGAACTCTTCCCTTTTGGCCTCACCATCGCTGACCTGTCCCCGTCTATCCGCCCGGTGTCCATGAGCCTCCAGCACGTGGCAGCCCGGCAGGAACTGCGGGACCTTATAGGCTTCCTCGGCCTGTCCGGCGAAGGTACCCAGCTGGCCGCCCAATAGTGATCTGGATCCTCATGGGACTGGCGGTGCTGGCCCTCCTGGCCTGGGCCGGAACGACAGGCTCGCCGACCGGCCGCCGCGCCTGGCGCCTCCTGGTCCCTGCCATCGCCCTGTCGGCCGTGGTCGCCGGCGTCTTCAGCCTGCTGAGGGGCACCTGGCCCACCGGACTTCTCCTGGTGGCCGCCGGCTTGGCCATGGCCGCTGTTGCCCGTACCCCGCCGCTCCGAGGGCCCGCCCCGCCGCCTCGGGCGACCCCGGACACCGGGACCCTCGCCGCCGCCCGGTCGGTGCTAGGGGTGGGCCCGGAAGCCAGCCGGGACGAGATCCTCGCCGCCCACGCCCGGCTGATCCGCCGGATCCATCCCGACGCCGGGGGTACGGATGGCCTGGCCGCCCACCTGAACGCGGCCAGGGACCGGCTACTGGAGGGCTGAGGCCCGGCGGCATCCCGCGGCCTTCCCCGACATTCACGAGACAGGTTTGGAGCTTCCGGTGTAGGGTCAGGACTGTCGGGCCTGGCCCCGGCCAACCGAAACCAATGCGAGCGTGTCGTGAAGCCTCCGGCAGACCCCGAACAGGAGCCCGTCTCCGCCCGAATCCGCGCCCGCATCAAGAAGGCCCGGAAGCGGTTTTTCGCCAATGACAACATCTCCGCCTACATCCGTGAGGGCGAGATGAACGACCTGCTCGCCGAGGTGGAGGGCAAGTTCCGTGAGGTGCTGAAGAGCCTGGTGATCGACACTGAGGCTGACCACAACACCCAGGACACCGCCAAGCGCGTCGCCAAGATGTACGTCACGGAGGTCTTCCGCGGCCGCTACACCGAGGCGCCGCCGGTGACGGAATTCCCCAATGCCTCCTCCCTGAACGAGCTGATGATTGTTGGCCCGATCACCGTTCGTAGCGCCTGCAGCCATCACTTCTGCCCGATCATGGGGCGGCTCTGGATCGGGCTCATGCCGAACGAGCACTCCAACCTCATTGGGCTTTCCAAGTACTCCCGCCTGGCGGAGTGGATCATGTCCCGGCCCCAGATCCAGGAAGAGGCCATATCCCAACTGGCAGCCCTGCTGGTGGAGAAGGTCCGCCCCGACGGTCTGGCTGTGGTGATGGAGGCCGATCACTTCTGCATGCACTGGCGCGGGGTAAAGGACACCGAGACGAAGATGATCAACTCGGTCATGCGCGGCTCCTTCCTCAAGGACCATACCCTGCGGGCCGAATTCCTCTCCCTCATCAAGAACAGGACCTGACCCCCATGCTCGTGCGCTGCCTCTATGCCAGCCGCCCCGTCGATCCCATGAACGGCGCTCTGCTCGACGGCATCCTCGAACAGTCGCGGCGGAACAATCCGCGACAGGGGATCACCGGCATCCTGTGCGTAGCCGATGACCTCTACATCCAGCTTCTGGAAGGCGGGCGCGACGAGGTCTGCGAGATCTTCAATGCCATCGTCCGGGACGACCGGCACCGACAGGTCCGGCTATTGTCCTACGAGGAGATTTCCGAGCGGCGCTTCGGCAATTGGAGCATGGGGCATGTGTCCATCCCACGGGTGAACCCCTCCCTCCTGTTGAAGTACTTCAAGCGGGCGGAGCTTGATCCCTTCGAGGGTCCCGGCGAGGCCACACTGTCCCTGCTGGGCGAACTGGTCGCCACGGCGGCGATCGTCACCAGAGGCGACTAGGGACTTCGGGCTTTTCGTTCGCCCTCAGGCAGACGGGGGCAGGACCATGCAGGGTTCGCCGCGGCTTTTCAGGGCCTTGCAGGCCGCCCGGGCGGAGCTCTCGGAATACCCCGTGAACCGGGTCCGCCAGTTCGAGCCGGACCGCTCTGCGCGTCCACCCGAGGCGAAGTGGGCTGGCGCGAGCTTGCGCACCCGCGAGGCCTGTTCCCGAGCCAAATCCTGGGTCTTGAAGGCGCCGACCTGCACCGACCACCGGCCAGGTTCTGCGCGGGGTTTCTGGCGCAAGCCGGCCGCTTGCGGATCGACGATCTCGAACTGGGAGAGGTTCCGGGGCGTCGGGGCGCTGGTCAGGACCACACGATCCGGGCCTGTACCCTGAGGGCTAGCCGGGTAAGGATCGGTCGGCCGCGCCTGGGCGTAGAGCACGACCGGCGCGGGTTCTGCCTCGAAGCTGGACTGTGCGAACTGGACCCGCTCGCCGCGGTCGCGGCGGGCCGCCAGCTCGAAACCGGTCAGCATCAAATTCTGCACCTTGGCGTTCCGGCGCGCGTTCGAGGGGCCGCCCAGGACAACGGCGATCAGGCGGCGGTCGCCGCGCACGGCCGAGCCGGCGAGGTTGTAGCCCGAAGCGCTCGTGAAGCCGGTCTTGAGGCCATCGACACCCGGCATGGCCCAGAGGAGGCCATTGTGATTGTTCATCTTCTGTCCCCGGAAGGTGAAGGACTGCTGGCTGAACAGGGCGTAGTTCTGCGGGAAGTCGCGCAGCACGGCGCGTGACAGGATGGCGAGGTCCCGGGCGGTGCTGACCTGCCGGCTGTCAGGCAGGCCAGAGGCGTTCACGAAATGGGTGTTGACCATGCCCAGTTCGCGGGCCCTGAGGGTCATCATGGCGGCGAACCGGCGCTCGCTTCCCTCGCCCAGCTTTTCAGCCAGGGCGACCGAAACGTCATTCGCAGACTTAATCGCAAGGGCCTGGATCGCCTCGGAGACCGTCAAGCTGGCGCCCGCCGGAAGGCCCAGCTTGGTCGGGCTCTGGGCTGCCGCCCGCGCTGAGATGTACACCGGATCATTCAGGGATACCCGGCCCGAGGCCAGGGCCTCGAAGGTCAGGTAAAGGGTCATCACCTTGGTCACCGAGGCCGGGTACCTCAGGCTGTCCGCCCGCCGCGAGAACAGGACCTCCCCGGTCTGGGCGTCGACGACGACAGCGGCGTAGCGCATTTCCGGGAAGGGCGTCGTGGGTGCCGCTGCGGCCGGATTCGCCGGAGCCAGGGCCGAGATCCCGGCGAGGATCGCCAGGGCCAGCCCAAGGAAAGGGCGGGCGAATTGACGGGCGGGGCGACGTCTGGCGGCTGTCGGCAAGGCGGGCGTCCCTGGCGTCTCCGGCGCGGCCGGCGGGTTCAGGATGAAGGTGCATACTAACCGCCGCTGCGTTGCGGGAAAGTAAATTCCGTCTGAAGGCCCTTCACAGCCTGTTCATGTTGCACCGCACAACCCGCTTGACTGCTGCGGCGCAACATGAGATCCGTTTGCGCCGCACAAACTGAATGCGTCACCCCTCACATCGACAGGAGCGCCAATATGTCCGCCGCGAAGACCACCGCCGACAAGATCGCCAACGTCGGCAACGAAGCCGTCCAGGACGCCATGGCGAAGGGCATGTCCAGCCTCAATGACATGACCTCCAACGCCCGCCAAAGCGTTGATGCCGCGATCGCCTCGGTGACCGCCGCCGCCGCCGGCAACGAAGCCGTCCACGACGCCATGGAGAAGGGCCTCCACGACGCCATGGAGAAGGGCATGTCCAGCCTCAATGACATGACCTCCAACTACCGCAAGAACCTCGAGGCCATGATCGCCTCGGTGACCGCCGCCGCCAAGGGCGCGGAAGCCCTGGGCTCCGACACCGTCGCTTTCTCGAAGGTCGCGATGGAGCGCCAGACCGCCGCCGTCCAGTCCCTGGCCAGCGTCCGCAGTCTCCAGGACCTGATGGAGGTCCAGACCGACCTCGCCAAGACCCACGCCGAGGCCTATGTCGCCCAGATGGGCAAGACCACGGAACTGATGACTTCCCTGTTCCGCGACGCCTTCAAGCCCTACAGCGCCCGCATGACGGCCGCCGTCGAGAGCGTTCAGTCGGCTCGCTGATCGAGGGGCCTTCCGGCCTTCCGAAACCAAGTGCGGCGCGGTTCCCTCCCGGGAGCCGCGCCGCTTTCGTTTGACTTGCTGCCGCACCCTGTGGAAGTCCGGACGCCATGCTCCCGACCCTCCGGCAACTCCAGTACCTGAAGCTCCTCGTGGATCATGGCGGCTTCGGAAAGGCCGCTGCTGCCGCCCATGTCACCCAACCGACCCTGTCGGCCGGAATCCAGGAGTTGGAGAAGATCCTAGGTGCCCCCGTGGTCGACCGGGCGAGGTCAGGCCTGATCCTCACCGCCGTCGGGGAGGCGGCCCTGGCCAAGGCCCGGATCATCCTCAACGAGGCCGAGGAACTGGTCCAGGCCGCCCGCAGCTCCGGGCAGCCCCTGACCGGCCGATTCCGATTGGGGGTGATCCCCACCGTCGCGCCATTCCTCCTGCCCAGGGCCCTCCCGCTTCTCAAGGCCCGGTTTCCCCAGCTTCGCCTCTATCTGCGCGAGGACCTGACCCAGAGGCTGATCGCGGCGCTGAAGTCTGGTGCCCTCGACGCCGCCCTGATCGCCCTGCCTTTCGACATGACCGGCCTGGACTCCGCCCATGTGGCCGATGACGAGATTTTCGCCGCCCTGCCAGCGGGGCATCGTCTGACAGGCGACGCCCGGACGCGGCCATCTGAGCTCGAGGATGAGGACCTGATCCTGTTGGAGGACGGTCATTGCCTGAGGGACCACGCCCTCGCAGCCTGTGGTTTGCGCCCGCCGCGGACCAGCGAGGCCAGCGCCAGCTTCGCCGCCACCTCCCTGCCCACCCTGGTCCAGATGGTGGGGTCCGGCCTCGGGATCACCTTCCTGCCTTCCATGGCGGTGGAGGCGGGCCTGACAGAGGGGACGACCATCGAGATCCGCCCCCTCCAGGCCGACCACCCGACTCGCGAGATCGTTATCGCCTGGCGGTCGGGATCTATCCGTGGGGCTGAGGGCCGCCTCCTCGCCGAGACCTTGCGCGAGGCCTGATCAGTCCATGAGGCGGCGGGCGAGGTAGACGTAGTGGCGCGCCCAGCGCCGGGCATTCAGCTCCGGGTCCGAGTCGTTGGAGTGCCCGCCCAGGGTCTGCTCATAGTAGAGGTAAGGAACCCCGAGGGCCTCGAGCCGCGCCGCGAACTTCCGGGCGTGCCCTGGATGGACCCGGTCATCCCGCGTGTTGGTGGTGATGTAGGCCTCCGGATAGGGGACGCCGGGCCGCAGGTTCTGGTAGCCCGAATACCGGGCGATGAAGGCGGCGTCGGCCGGGACGTCGGGGTCGCCGTACTCGCCCACCCAGGAGGCTCCCGCCGACAGCTTGTGATAGCGCAGCATGTCGACGAGGGGGCTCTCGACCACGACGGCGTTCCAGAGCTCGGGATGCTGGGTCATGGAAACGGTCGTCAGGACCCCGCCGTTCGAGCGTCCATAAATTCCCAGCCGGCGAGGCGAGGTCAGGCCCCTGGCGGTCATGTCGCGGGCGACGGCGGCGAAGTCATCGAACGCCAGCTGACGCTTCTCGCGCATCACCGACTGGTGCCAGGCGGGGCCGAACTCGCCGCCGCCGCGGATGTTGGCGATGACGTAGGCACCGCCACGCGTCAGCCACAGCCTGCCCATTTCAGGAAGGTAGATCGGCGGCTTGGCGATCTCGAAGCCACCATATCCGTACATCAGGGTCGGTGTTGAGCCATCCTTGCGGGCACCCTTCGGCGAGACCACGAAATAGGGAATCCGGGCACCGTCGCTCGATGTCGCCCAATACTGGGCGACCTGGGCACCTTCCGCCGCGAACCGGGGCGGAAGCGAGGCGATCCGCGCCGTCTCCCCGGTCGCCGCATCGACACGCCAGAGGGAAGGCGGGTCCAGGAAGCCCTCGGCCGAGATCATCAGGACATCATCGATGTCGCTTGCCGAGACGATCTGGAAGGTCGCGTCCCTGGGCAGGGACAGGCGCTCGCCGGTCCAGCGGCCGCGGGTCATGTCGAACACCTCAACGGCGCCCTTGACCTCATCCAGGAGATTTACGGCCACCAGTCCTGCGGTAACCGAGACGTCCTGGACCGCCTGCGTCGGCCCGGGGGTGAAGACCCGTTCGGGCGTCCCGGCAGGATCGTCCCGGCGCAGGGCGATGACCGATCCTGAGGACAGACCCTTCCAGTCCTCCTTGAAGATGAAGATCATCCGGCCCTGGGCGGAGCCCTGGTAGGTTGCCTGCAGAGGCAGGGGAAGGCGGATGAGCTTTCCATCCCGCCAGAGACTGAATTCCGATCGGAAGAAGTCCACTGCCCGGTTGATCACCAGTCCCTGGCTGCGCCCGGCCTCGTCGCGAAGGACACTGGCCGACACGGACACGTCCGTGGGCTGCCCCCGGAAGATCTCCCGGCTCTCGCCCCGGCGGTTCACCGTGCGCAGTATGTAGGGATACCCGGAGGCCGTGGCCTCGCCGTCGGCGGCGACACGGGCGACCGCCAGGGTATCGGCGTCCAGCCAGTTGACCGTGAGCTTGGAAGCGGGAAACCGGAAACCGCCCTCCACGAAGGCGCGCCGGGCGACGTCGAACTCCCGGATCTCCACGGCGTCGCCGCCCCCGTCGGACAGCCTGACCAGGCAGAGCCTGGCCTCCGGCGGCAGGCAGGTCGCGCCCTTGAAGATCCAGTGGCGGCCCTCAGCCTTCGAAAGGGCGTCGAGGTCCAGAAGGGTCGTCCAGTCCGGCCGTCCAGACCGGTAGCTGGCGGCGCTGGCGGTGCGCCAGATGCCCTGCACATGGCTGGCATCCTGCCAGACATTGTCGACCTCGGACCCGCGAAGGGACGGCCAGGCGATACGGTCCGAGGCGGTGAAGAGGGCCCGGGCCTCGGCCAGGAAGGGTGCATACCGCCTGTCGGACTCCAGGACGGCCGAGGTCCTGGCGTTCTGGCGTGCGACCCACTCCAAAGCGCGGGGCGACTCGATGTCCTCAAGCCAGAGGAAGGGGTCCTCCCCCGCAGGGGCGGCCCGGGGGGCCGGGCCGAGGTTCAGGGCCAGGACGGCGGCGACGAGGCTCAGGGCCCGGGCGAGGGGCCGGAAACGGGTCTTCATGACGCCGTTTAAGCGCGAATTCTCGCGAATGTCGCCAGAAACCCGCCGGGACGTCGCCCTCCGGAGCTCCCGGGTCTATATAGCGCCCCATGGATCGCCCCTTCATCAAGATGAACGGCCTCGGCAACGACTTCATCATTGTCGATGCCCGCCAGGACGGATTCGATCCCGACCCCGGGATGATCCGGCGCCTGGCTGCCCGGTCGGGCGGGATCGGCTGCGACCAGTTCGTGGTCATCGGTCAGGCCGACGAAGCCGAAGCCTCCATCCGGTTCTGGAATCCGGACGGGGGCGAGGCCGGCGCCTGCGGCAACGCCACCCGCTGCGTGGCTTGGCGCCTCATGGAGGAGTCCGGTGTCGGAGAGGTGCGACTGGAGACCGCGGGTGGCCGGCTACGGGCCTGGCGCCGAGGCCCCCTTCGCGTCGCAGTGGACATGGGCCGACCGCGACTCAACTGGCGCGCCGTTCCCCTGGCGGGTCCTGCCGACACCCTCGCCGTGCCCGTGCCCGAGGCCGGCGACCTGGGCGCAGCGACCTGCCTGTCCATGGGAAATCCCCATGCTGTCTTTCTCGTCGCCTCCGCAGAGGCGGTGGACGCCGGGTGCCTCGGGCCCCGGATCGAGGCCAGTCCCGTCTTCCCGGAGCGTGTGAACGTGGGTTTCGCTGAAGTCCGTGACCGGTCCCATCTCCGCCTGAGGGTCTGGGAGCGCGCCGCGGGCCTGACCCGCGCCTGTGGTTCCGGCGCCTGTGCCGCTCTCGTTGCCGCCGTGCGGCGGGGCCTGGCCGATCCACAGGCCGTGGTCGCCCTCGATGGCGGCGACCTGGAGATCGCCTGGCGCATTGACGGCCACGTCCACATGACCGGCGACGTCGAGGTCGAGTTCGAGGGACGACTGTCATGACCGGCTCCGAAGTCCGGGTCGTCACCTTCGGATGCCGCCTCAACGCCTACGAGAGCGAGGTGATCCGCGCCCGCGCTGCCGAGGACGGGGTGAGGGACGCCGTGGTCTTCAACACCTGCGCCGTGACTGGAGAGGCCGTGCGCCAGGCCCGCCAGGCCATCCGCAAGGCGCGGCGGGAGACCCCGGGCGCACGGCTCATCGTCACCGGCTGTGCCGCCCAGATCGAGCCTGAAACCTTCGCGGCCATGCCCGAGGTCGACCTTGTCCTGGGCAATGCCGACAAGGCCCGCCCGGGTGCCCTCTCGCCCCTGGCCGAGGGGCCCCGGGTGCGGGTCAACGACATCATGAGCGTTCGCGAGACCGCCGGGCACCTGATCGCCGGCGTGCGCGACCGGGCCCGGGCCTATGTCGAGGTTCAGAATGGTTGCGACCACCGCTGCACCTTCTGCGTCATTCCCTTCGGCCGCGGAAACTCCAGGTCGGTTCCCGCAGGCGAGGTGGTGGAGCAGGTCCGCCGCCTGGCGGCCGAGGGCTGCCGGGAGGTGGTGCTGACCGGGGTCGACGTCACCAGCTGGGGGGCGGACCTGCCCGGCACCCCAACCCTGGGCCAGCTGGCCCAGGGTTGGGGTGCCGGGCAGGTCCGCCCCCCAGCTGGTGACGTCGACCCCGGT
>Ga0079300_10000026_pt1 | contig 40880 bp, 40 predicted proteins | sample Wag4_2014_7_11_FD_74799 | JGI IMG/M metagenome (GOLD analysis project Ga0079300, IMG submission 74799) | Fresh water microbial communities from Ohio, USA - Utica-2 Time Series HT 2014_7_11 | ecosystem: Environmental > Aquatic > Freshwater > Water tank | place: USA: Ohio | collected 2014-07-11
ACGCCTACGCCGCCCTGCTGGCCCAGCTGGGGCAGCTGCACCAGGCCGAGGCCGATCTGCTCGGCGCCATGGCCGACCAACTGCAGGGATGGGAGCGGGCGATCCGCGGTCCCGCTGCCGGCGAGCGGGGCTCCGGCCTGCCCCTGCCGCCGCCCGAGCCGCTGGCGCTGCCCGCCAGCTGGCTGGAACTCAACCGGGAACTGAACGATCCCGCCGTGAACACGGCCGCCAGCGAGCGGCTGGAGCGCATCGCCGTGCGCCTGCAGCTCTGCCGTCAGGCGGAGCGGGCCATCCGCGATGGCGAAGCGCGCTGGGCGGCGATCCTGGACAGGCGCTGAACGAACTCCATGAGCGTGGTCACCAGGCTGCTGGAGCAGCGCCATGCCCTACTACCGGGCCCTGTTCGCCCTGGAGGTGCTGGTGCTGATCGGCCTGCGCGGTCTGCAGGCGGCGCCCCGGCTGGTGAGTGTGATCTACTTGCTGATCTCAGGCCTGGCCGTGCTGCTGGATTCGCCGCTGCTGCCGCGCAACCGCCTGGAAGCGCCGCTCAGTGGGTCGTTTCCAGCCCGCCTGGAGCAGGGTCCTGCTGCAGCGCCGCAAGCTGGCCTGGTACTGGCTGCTGGCGGCGGTCCTGGAGGGCTGCTGGCAGGCGGCTCTCCAGTTCAAGCCCGCCCTGGCCCTGCACCTGAGCCCGATCCATCTCACGGTGTGGCTCGTGCTGATGTTGATCCTGCTCTGGTGGCTGGTGAAGGCCCTGGCGGAGGAGCCGTATTTCAGCCTCGACCTGGTGATCGGGGCAGCGGCCGGCTACCTGCTGGTGGGCTTCACCGGCGGCATCGTGCTCAATTCGCTGCTCGTGCTGGATCCAACGGCCTTCCACCTGGAGGCCCACGCCCACGCCCTGCCCGATGGGGTGGGCCATGCGCCAGCGATGCTGGGGGCCGCCTTCGCCAGCCTCACCACCATGGGCAGTCCGCTGCTGAACAACGGCAGCCTCACCCTGCTCAGCGCCAGCACGGGCATCACCATCGTGGGGCAGCTGTACATCGCGATCCTGATCGCTGGGATCCTGGGCAAACCCCAGCGCAGCGAGGCCATTCCCGAGGCCGCACACCCTCAGAGACCCCGGGCCAGCGTGTCACGGAAGATAAGGCTCCGCAATCGATGACCGGCAGCCAGGTGGCTCTTCGCAACAACGCCCTGGCCCTCCTGGTTGCAGGACTCACCGCCGCCACCACCGGAGCAGCACCGATCGCAGCGCTGCCGGCCCTGGCCCAGCCCAGAACCGAGATCGAACGGCTGGAGCGCAGCTGGCAGCGGCTGGATGCCGAGCTGCGCGCCCTCGACCAGCTGCTGCCGGCGGAACCCGAGCCGGCGGTGCGCGACCTGCTGAGCACCCCGGAGCTGCCCGCCACCCTGCTGCGCGCCAACCAGGCCCCCAGCGGCGACCTGCAGCCCGGCCAGGCCACGCCCGCGCCGCCCCTGGCCCTGCCCAGCCCCGAGCAGCTGCAGCAGGGCAGCATCGCCGGGCTGAGCCTGGAGCAGGCCCTGGCGTTGGCCTTCGCCAACAGCGCCAGCCTGCAGGGCCAGCGGGAGCAGGTGGCCGCGGCCCTGGCCCGCTTCCAGGCTGAGATGGGCAGCTACTGGCCCACCATCAGCGCCTTTGCAAACGGCGGCTACGAGAGCAGCCGCAGCACCACCACCGCCAAAAAGGCCAACGACACCCTCGGGTTCGGGCCGCAGTTCTCGCCCAGCGGCCTGCTCACCCCCAGCAATCCCTCCTCCAGCGCCGCCCAGCAGGGGGTACCCACCGCCGGCCCCTTCTATGTGCCCAACGGCGGATCCGCGGCGGTCACATCCGGGGAATGGGGCGTTGAGGGAGGCCTTCAGCTCAACTACGCCCTGCTCGACTTCGCCCGCACACCCACGGTGCGCGCTGCCCGCGCCAGCCTGGAGCAGCAGCGCAACACCTACGCCAACCAGCTGCGCAGCCTGCAGCTGCAGGTGAGTGAGGCCTACTACGGCCTCCAGCAAAGCGAACAGCTGGTGCGCGTGTACGACGCCAACCTGCGCAACGACCTGGTGCTGTTGCAGGAGAGCCTCGATCTCCAGCAGGCCGGCCTGGTGCCCCGGCTGGATGTGCTGCGCCGCCGGGCCATCCAGGCCCAGGGGGAGGAGAGCCTGATCCAGGCCCTGGCCGACCGGGCCGTGGCCCGCCGCCAACTGGCCCTGCTGCTCAACCTGCCCGCCAGCGTCACCCCCAGTGCCAGCGACCCGATCGTGGTGCAGCCGCGCTGGCCCCTCGACCTGGAGGCGAGCCTGCTGGCCGCCTACCGGGGCAACCCGGAGCTGGAGGCGATCCTGGCCACCCGATCTGCGCTGGCTCAACAGAGCCAGGCCACGGCGGCAGGACTCTTGCCCAGCCTGTCCCTGTTTGCGAGTGCCGGAGGCAGCAGCTCCCGGACCAGCGTGGACGACATCGATCTGGGCGGAGGAGGCTGCTGCGGTTCCACCCTTCTGCCCCTGAGCACCGCCAACGGCTGGGACTGGTCGGTGGGGCTCACCTTCACCTGGCTGCTCTTCGATGCGGGCACCACCGCCGGCCAGGCCAGGGCGCTCGCCAGACAGGCAGACGCCGCAGCCCAGCTGTACGCCGCCTCACGCAACGACATCCGCCTGCGGATCGAACAGGCCTTCTTCACCCACGAGGCGAGCCTGGCCAAGCTCAGCTCCGCGCGCAGAGGGGTGGCGGCCGCGCTGGAGGCCTTCCGCGATGTGCGGCTGCGCTACCAGACCGGCCTCTCCAGCGAGATCGATGTGTCGTTCACCCAAGACCAGCTGATCAACAGCCTGGTGCGGCGGCTCAATGCCACGGTGGCGGTGAACGTGAGCTACGCCCGCCTACTGCGGGAACTGCTGCCGATGCCGCGCGATCCAGCCCATCCGGTCAAGCCCCAGCTGCAGCTGCAGGAGTCCAGCAACGCCAAGCCCTGAGCGGAGCTGTCAAATGGCCAACTCCATGCCTGCCCTCAGCCCGCTCTGGCGCAACAGCCTGCGCACCTGGCTGGCCGCCACCCTCACGATCGGGATCATGCTCTGGGCCGACCGCGGCGGCGTGATGCTGCTGGGGCTGCTGCTGGCGGTGGTGTTCATCAACGACAACGACCTCACGCCCCTGCGCAGCATCGGCCAGATGGTGGCTGGATCCGTGATCGGCATCCTCACCGCCGTGCTGCTGCACAACGTGATCAGTGGCTGGCTGGTCACCGCGATCGGCCTGCTGATCACGGGAGTGCTGGTGCGTGGCCTACGACTGCTCAAGGGACTGAGCCTCGGCTACCTGAGCTGTTGGGGCCTCGAGGTGATGGGTGATGGCGCGCACTTCAACGCTGCGCTGGTCTTCGATCTGGCCTTCAGCGCGGTGGTGGGCATCGCCATGGCCCAGCTGTCCACCTGGGTGTTCTGGCCGCGCCGGCCGCTGCAGCAGTTACCGCCGCTGGAGTGGGGACTCTGTGAGCAGCTCAGCGAGCAGCTGCTGCAGATGGAGCGCTGGCTGGCCCAGGGGGGCATCCCGCCCCAGGCCCTGCGCTCCCAGACCCTGCTGCCGCCGATCCTGCAGCTGCAGCAACTGCGGGATCAGCGCCGGAGCAGTCCAACACCGAGGCGCGTGCGGCAGCTGAGCTCGCGCTGGGCCCAGACCGGCTTCATCTGGCGCCAGCTGATGCGCCAGTGGCTGCTGCTGGAGCCCCTGCTGCTGGAGCTGCCCGCCCCACTGGAGGCCGACGGCCTGCTCGGCCCAACCCTGCGCGAGCTGGGCCGACATCTGCGGCCCGGCGCTGCGGCTGCACCCCGGAGCGCCGCACCCACGCTGGAGGACTGGTTGCAGCTCGCCCGGCGGAACAACGCCTCCGCCGCCCTGCTTCTGGCCATTGCTCAGCAGTTGGAGCAGCTGCAGCAACTGCTGGGCAGTCGCGCCCTGGTTCGCCAGGCCATCGACCGGAAGCAGGGGGGACTGGCGTGAGCAGCCCCGCCCTGCGCGACACCCTGCGCCTGGCCCTCACCGTGGCGGTGGTGAACGGCTTCGCCTCCCTCACCGGCCTGGCCTTTGCCATCTACGCCTCCATGGCCGTGCTGAGCGTGACGGTGGGCAACTACGGCAACACGCTTGAGCTGGGCCGCCAGCGCCTGGTTGGCACGGCGGTGGGCGCCATCGTGGTGTTCTTCGGCTACCGGGCCTGGGGCACCTTGCCCGTTGTGGTGGCGCTGCCGCTGGCGCTACTGCTGGCACGGCTGATCGCCGGCTCACTTCGGCTCACGGTGGGCTACACGGTGTGCTGCTTCGTGGTGATCTCAGGCTGGCTCACCCATGAGCAGCAGCTCGACAGCTGGATCCCGCTGCGCCTGTTCTGGACGGCCTTCGGCATCCTGATGGCCCTGCTGAGCCTGCGCCTGTTTTGGCCCTCCACGGCCAGGCTGCAGCAGCGCCAGGGCCTGCTCCAGCTGCTGGTGGATCTGGGCCACACCCTGCAGGAGTCCCTGGATCAGGCATCCGAGGGGGAGCGGCGGCGAACCCTCGCCCTGAGGCTGCGCGGTCTGCGCCAGAGCCTGCTCAACCTCCGCAACGCCCGGGTTGATGCCCTGCGCGAGCTCGGTGCGCAGGCGGCCCAGCACCCGGTGGCCCAGATCTGGGAGTTGCTGGATCACGCCTGCGAAAGCCTGATGCTCGACCTCGATGAACTCAACCGCCTGCCGGATCCCCAGTGGCAGAGCCTGGGACTGGAGCACCAGAGGGCCGCAGCCGACGCGTTCAGTGCCGCCTTGGCTGAGCGGCTGCTGGACTGGCAGGCCGCGCTGGGGCGCGCTCTGGAGCCGCAGGCCCCCTTGCCCAGGCTGCCGCTGGAGACTCTGCACAATGACCATGCGAAGGCCGCCTTCCAGCGGATGCCCCCCCAGCAGCTGCAGCAGGTGGCCGACCGCCTGGTGGTGCTGAACCGCATCGATCACACCATCAGCAGCACCGAACGGCACTGGCGGGCCCTGGTGCGCTGAGCGATCCGCTCAGGCCCCCGGACGGGACGACCACCAGCGCTCGACCCTGTAGAGCAGCACCACCAGCAGCACCACCAGCCAGAACCAGAGCTCGGGCGGGTTGGCGTTGAACAGGATCACCAGCAGCACCACCTCGGCCACCAGCCAGGGGAGCTCCTGGCGCAGCAGCGGGTTGGGGATCCGGGGACGCTTCAGGGGGCCGCTCATGGCAGGGTTCCGGGTTGGCGCAGGGAGGGGCGGTCCCAGCGGCGGTCGATGCGGGTGGTGCGGTAGCCGCCGGTGAGGGAACGCAGACCCGGAATCACGTAGCTCAGCGGCGAGCGCCACTCCACGTAGGCGTAGGTCTGCACGGTTAGGCCCTCCCGGATCGGAAACACGCCGCTGCCGCCCGAGAGGGTCCAGCGGAAGCCATCCACGCTGGCGGGATCCTTCTCCAGCTCGATGTCGGCGCGCATCACCGGACCGTTCTTGGTGAGCTCCTGGGCCAGCTGGGGGTTGCCGATGGTGGTGGAGATGTCCTCCTCGGTAGCGGGCAAGGTGAGCACCTCGCCCACCTTGCCCACGATCCCCCCGAAGCGACCCCGCTGGTTCCAGAGGGGCACCACCTCCACCGGCAGGCCCGGGGGCAGGCGGCGGGCATCGGCGGGGGCGAAGTAAGCCACGGCCTTGAGGGGCCGGTCGCCGGCCTGGGGCCGATCCGGCCGGCCGATCGTGCCCAGGCGCTGACCGGTGCTCACGGTCTGGCCGGGGATCACCTGCAGGTCGAGCACCCGGCCGTCACGCTCGGCCAGCACCTTGCCGTCGTAGGCGATCTTGGCCTCGGTGACCTGGATCTCACGCCTGAGGTCGTCGATCTGGTAGCGGCGCTGCAGCGCCTGGGTTTCGATCTCCAGCTTCACCTGCTCGTAGTTGGTGACCACCTCCTTTTCCTGGATGCGAATGTTGTCCAGGTTCACGCCGGTGCTGGTGAGGCCCTGTTCCGCGCCCACCACCTCCGAGGAGAGGGGGGCCACCACCTCCCGTTTGGCGAGCCACTCCAGGTTGCGCAGCTTGGAGGCGTAGGTGTCCTGCAGCTGGCCGTAGCGCTGGCGGTCGTTGGCGAGCTTGGCCAGGGAGGTCTCGATGGAGCGCCGCTCGGTGCTGAGGCGTTCGGCGTCCCGTTGATCGAGCTGGGCGTTGTGGCGCTCCAGCTGGCGCAGGTTGCCGCGCTGCTGCTCCAGCTGGCGCTCCAGCACCGGCAGGTAGAGGGTCATCAGCACCTGGCCGCGCTGTACACGCTCGCCCACCTTCACCTGGATCTCGCGCACCTGGCCGCCGGAGCGGGCGTCGAGGATGCCGGCGTTATCGGGATAGATGAGCACGCCGGTGCCGCTCACCTGGGTGGGCACGGGCCAGAACAGGGCCCAGCAGCCCAGGGCGCCGCCCACCGCCGCCAGGCAGAGCCCCACCTGGGCGTGATCGCTCAGGCCCCGACCCTGGGGCTGACCCGCTGCGGCTGACGGACCAGCTGGAGGGGCGGCTGGAGCGGGAGACTGGCTCATGGGCGCAATCATGCAGGATGCGCGGCCGGTTGTCAGCTGGCCGCCAGCCAGGCCCGCAGGGTGGCCAGCTGCTCCGGCAGTGGGCCGGTGGGGGGATGGACCCGCTTGAGGTAGTCGAGGGCGTCGATGAAGGAGAGGCGGCGGCGGCGGATCAGCCAGGCCATGCAAACCAGGGGCGAGCGCTCCACCCCCGCCTGGCAGTGCACATACACCGGCCCCAGGGGAGCCAGCTCAGTCAGCTGCTCCACGGCCCCCTGGAACTCCGCCAGCTCCGGCGGCCGGCCGGCCTTGTGATCGGGCAGCACCCAGCGGCGCCAGTGGAAGCGCTCGGCCAGTCCTTGCGGCGGCGGCGCCTCCTGCTCGCTGCAGAGGCTGAGCACGGCCCGCAGCCCCTGCTCATGCAGATCCTGCAGATGCTGCTCCAGCAGCGGGGCGGGCCCCACCGCCAACTCGCCGCGCAGCACCCAACTGGGCTGGAGCATCAGCGGTTGTCGTTGATCAGGTCCAGCAGGGTCCAGGCGTTCACCAGCCCGCTGAGAGGCTGGGTGATGGCACCGATGGCGTCGCTGGTCTTGGCCAGGGCGCTGCGGTTCACGATCACGGTATCGCGGTCGCGCAGGGGTGGGTTCTTGGCGTTGGAGGCCCCGAGGCTGTAGTTGATGCGGAAGCGCTCGCGGGTGGCGGTGCCGTTGCGGTTGATCCGCACCAGCTCCACGTCACTGGTGTTGGCCCGCCATTGCTGGGGTCCACCCGCCGCCAGGATCCCCTGGATCAGTGGGGTGTTGGCGGGAACGGCAACGCTGCCGGGCGACTTCACCTCACCCACCACGTTCACATTGATGGTGGTGGGGGCCAGGGTGGTGGAAGAGAGCTCGATGGCCTCGGTCACCGGCTCCTCGGCCTTGAGCACGCGGATGGTGTCGCCGTCGAACAGCAGGGGATTCTGGGCCAGGTCGCCGTCGAACACCAGGCTGAGCAGGTTGAGGCGGGTGCGCTTGAACAAGGCGCGGTCGCCGGGCAGACGGCGCTGCAGCACCACCTGGCGCAGGTCGGCCTGGTCGGTGATGCCGCCCGCCTTCTGGATGGCATCCACCAGGGTGGGCAGGCCGGAGATGCCTACGGCCGCCTCCGTTTTGGAGGCCTCCGAAGTGGTGAGGGTGTAGATGCCCTGGCGTTCCACCTGACCCACCACGGCCACCCGCAGGGGACGGGGGGCTGTGACGCTGAGCTGGAGGTCGGGGCGCAGCAGCTGGCGGGCATACAGCGACTGCAACCAGAGGCTGGCCTGGGAGAGGGTGAGGCCGGTGAGCCGCACGCTGCCCAGCAGGGGCAGGCTGGCGGTGCCGTCGTTGAGGATCTGCAGGGTGGATGAGAGCTCCGTTTCAATCAGGAACCGCACACTCAGGCCATCACCCGGTCCGAGGATGTAGGCGTCGTCCTGGAGTAGTTCCGGCGAGAGCTCAGTAGAGGTTGGAGTCTGCCTCACCTCCAAGCTGCTGGCCCCTGCGAGAGTTGCTGAGGGCTGGGCGTGAACTGAAACGGTGGCAAGGACCGGCAGGGGGGCCAGACCGAGGGAGAGAAGCGCAGGCGGGAAGAAGCGACATGGCGACATCTGTTAACAGCCTAGCCCTAGTTTGAACTTGGGCAGAGGATAACCTGTAGGAGAGGCGAAACGGATCAGGGACTGGTCCGTTACATTGGTGCGGCTCCGGAGGCTTGAAATTGGCTCCTGCTCCTTACAAGGCTGCTCCTATCAGCTTTCTTGTGTGGCTTGCCTTCGCTCCACAAGCGAGCCAAGCGATGGAGCAAGCGATCCTCCTCGAAACCCCTTCAGGGCCGCTTCCCGGAGCTCCGGTAATACGCCCTCCACTGCCAAGGGAGGTGCTCAGGGGGCCCAGCGGCCCTCCGCAGTGGGAGGTTGTTGAAGAGGACAGCCCCTCTCGTTGGGCGAAGTCCAGCGAACCCAGCCCCAAAGCGGGAGTCATCCGCGAGCAACCATCCCTTAATTGGGAGCTGGTACGGCCAGTTCAACCTCCGGTTGCCGATCGTCCGGACCAGCCAGAATCAGAGCAGCGTCAGATCGCCGCAGGCCCTACCTGGGAGCCGATCCTGCCAGGTGAGGAAATATCTACAGCCGACGTGGCCCGCGAGATTGAGGCCCAAGAGTCTGCCCGGAAAGAGGCTTCAGCGAAAGTTGATCTTGAGCAGTCTGATACAACATTCAGCGGCTTCCAAAATCTTTACCGAATCCAACGCTGGTATCCCTCAACCACCACGATCGTGCCGATGGATATCGGGCCATCCGGTATCGTTGCAGGCATTGGCTTCTCTGGATCCGACTGTCGCACCAACTCCGACATCTGTATACGTGAATACACCTTGTCAGATAATTCTATCAACAATAGGACTGAGGTCGTTCGTGAATCTTTTCTGGAAATTGGGATTTCCAGTCATTCGGAAGATGCTCTGATTTCCCAGACATCCGTCTCGGGCGCCAGTTCCTCCAAGCGATTGCTGCTTGACCGGAGACAGACTGGTTATACAGTTGGCTCCAATCTGGATATCAATCCGGCTCCCAAGTTGAGCGCTGGCGCTGGAGGTGCCCTCCTCTTAAACAGCAAAGAATCCATCAATTTAAACAGCAAGAAATCCATCAATCGGCTCAATTCAGCTGAGATGCCCAGGAGCGGCTTTTCGATGGTCTCCAGCCCCACTCCTCCACCAGGAGAGCCGGTCCCTGAGAGCACTCGCCAGACTCGCCCTTTCTCCGATCTCCATTCCACACTTCGGATAGTTAATAATACTTCCCGGCCCAGCGTTGGGGAGATCCATGCTCAGATTCAGAACAGCAAACGTTCAGAATGCGACGAGACTCCTTGCATTCCTGCACGTTTCAAGACGGAGAGGATCCGGAGGAGTGAACGGAGCGAGCTATCACCAGTGGGGGCCGTTGTAATTGCTGAAGCCGACAAGTTAAACCTGATTGCTGAGAGGCCAAGTCGCAACCTTAACAACTTGGCCACAATTTCAGCTGTTCGCAATGTTGGCCTGATTGCTACTGCTCGGATTGGCAGATTAACTCGTTCCAGCGTTAACGTCAATAATCGCCCAAGTCAACAAGCTGTCTGTCCCACCTGTGATTTCCGCAATCCCTCAACCCAAAGCCCTATTTTTTATCTTCCTATGATCAGTATCAGATTTTAAAGATTATTGTCATTAACATTATTGGTCAAGCTGGCCTACTAGTTGCAGGCCGCCCACCCACCGCCAAAAAGATGTATGCGTCGTAGTCGTCCCCTGAACAGCCTCAAGTCCACGGACCAGCCCGTTATCGGTGAGGGCCACCGGCATCTTGCGCATCTTCTCACCCCAGAGGAGCTTAGCCAGAGGGGAATGGACGATAGGCGGGCCCTGCTGGCGGTTGAGCACTATCCTGAATCGGACTTGCATAACGAAGGGCTGGAGGAAAGGCACTTTTCAGTGCCCAGCGCCATCTACTACTGCGTGTTGGGCCAAGTTGCCCAAGTTGATCCGCTGATGTTCATCCCATTGCGGGCGAATTCGCCCCCTCCGCCAGTACCGGGTAGGCAGCATGCGCTGAGACGGCCGAAGGTGGATCACGATCCGCACATCCGAACCTTGACTTGCAGGAGTTTTTCCTGGATATACCCCCTAAACTTCCTTTACAGGTCTCCAATCCGTGACTAGCACTACACCAGCCTCAAGCGTGCCGGCATCGGCCAATACGGCCACTGTGGCCATCACCCCGCCGCAGTACTACGCCCCTCAGCCGTCCCCCGAGCAAGGGGATGAGGGCTTTTCGCTCCAGAAATTTCTGCGCATCATTCGTCGTCGCCAGCGCACCTTCATCGCCACAGTGCTGCTGGTGACAGCAGCATCCACAGCCTGGCTCACCTACCAGCGGCTGGTACACCCAAAGTATCAGGGCGGCTTCAGCATGCTGATCCGTGACCCGGTGAGTCCCACCACATCCGCGGGACAGGACGGCGACCAGTCGGGTAGTGGAGCGATCGGCGCCGTGGCCTTGAACCGCACCGGGGTTGATCTTTTCACTCTGATCAAGGTGCTGGAGAGTCCGGTGGTGCTGGAGCCCGTGCGCCGACAAGTTGCGCAGCAGTGGCCCGGTGAGCGGCAACCACAGATCAGCGTGGTTCCAGTTGGTGCGGGTGAAAGCAACAATACGGCCACCGGGGTGTTGCAGATCCTGGTCACCGGCAGCAATCCCGCGGTGATCACTAGTACCCTTGAAATTGCCCAGGAGAACTTTCTGACCTGGGCTCTGCGTCAACGGCGCGAGCGGCTGCAGCAGGCCGTGCAGTTCCTGGGGGAACAGGCACCGGAGCTTGAGACCAAGGCCGCAGCTCTGCAAGGCCAGGTTGAGGAGTTCCGACTACGCAATCGGCTGCTGGAACCTGGCACGGACGCCTCCAGCACCCGTAGCCAAGTGGAGACCCTGCGCAACCAGCTGGTGCAGCAGAGGGCTGAAATCGAGCGGCTAGAGCGTCTACGCAGCGACGTAGCTGCCGGTCGGCTGGTGACTAGCGGTTTTACCAGCCAGGCGAGTGACACTGGCTCACAGACCAGCGTGGCTCTGACGGTCCCCGATCAGGCCCAACTGGCCGAACTGGAAAAACTGGACACCCAGCTCGCTGAGGCCCGCTCCCGCTTTGTGCCCGGCACGCCCCTACTCACTCAGCTGGAGAAGGCACGTGGTTCCTTGGTTCCCCAGATCCAGGCCACTCAGCTGGAAGCGATCAACGCCGCATTGGAGCAGTTCCGCAACCAAACTCGCTCCTTGCAAAGTCAGATCAACACCCTGGAAAACCGCTTCCAGGGACAGCCAGGACTGATGCGACAATATTCAAACTTACAACAGCAGGTGCGACTGGCTGAAGGAAATCTGGAGAGTTATGTACGCTCCCGTGAGCAATTCCAGCTGGAGATTGCCCAAAACACACCCCCTTGGCGGGTAATCGCCCCACCAGCAATCAATCCCAACCCAGTAGATCCGAATGTGCCACAGGGCTTGCTGCGGGCACTGATGCTTGGGCTGGTGGCCGGCAGTGGAGCCGCCCTGATTCGGGAGAAGATGGACTTTGTATTCCACTCTCCCACAGAAGTTGACGAGGAGTTGGGAGAGAGCCTGCTTGGCCACATCCCCTACATCGAAATCTTCGAGGGGTTGCGGTCCGACAAGCGCTTCATTCTGGAAACCCTCGATGGCGACGATGCTCGGATTACTAGGTATCAGAAGTTCCAGTACCAAGAAGCGTTCCGCAACCTGGCAACAAGTCTGCGCTTCCTGAATAGCGACCGGCCGATTCGCTCGATCGCTCTCTCCTCGTCAATCCCCTCTGAGGGGAAGAGCCTAGTGGTTGTGCTGCTTGCCAAGACCCTGAGCGAGTTGGGCCAGCGGGTACTTTTGGTGGATTCGGACATGCGCAAACCCCAGATCCACCACCGCCTAGGCATGGACAACGTCAGTGGCCTGAGCAACGTGATCACCGATGAGGGCCTTGACTGGCGTTCCGTGATCACCCCAGTGGCTAATCACACCGGCTGGGATCTCCTTACAGCAGGCCGCCAGCCCCCCGATCCACCGCGGCTGCTGAGCTCACAGAGGATGACTGAGCTGGTGCGCGACATCGTCGAGAATGGCGGTTACGACTTGGTTATCTTCGACACCCCACCGGCCCTCGGCTTGGCTGATGCCGCTTTGGTTGCTGAACATATTGACGGCCTGCTGATGCTTGTGAGCCTGCGGCGGGTGCCTAGGGACTTGCCAAAACAAGCCATACGCCGAATCCGCGATGCCGGCGCTCCAGTTTTGGGGGTGATCACCAATTCGCGCCAGCTGCGCCGGGAAGGTGGCGATTCACCGGCCTATGGCTATGGCTATGGCTATGGATATGGCTATGGCAACAAGGGCTATGGCCACCAAACCTATGCCAACGATCCGTTGTTGGCCTACAGCTACTACGACACTGAACCCAAGACGAGTGCCCGGGCAAAAGAGAAAGGGTGGAAGAAGATTGTTCCCACCCCTACCAAACTTCAGCGCGGCGTACGCCGCTTGGGCGATAACCTCAACAATTGGCTTGACGAATGACAAAGCGCAGGCCAACTGCCATTAGGCCGGCCACCAGGACGCCGCGCAGGGTGGCCATCAGGCTGGAGAGCTGAAACTGATCCCGTTGTTGGACAAGCAAGCGCCGCTGATTCTCCAGTTGCGTGTTGAAGGCCTGGAGTTCGGCCGGGGAGGGGGTAGCTTCCAGCCTTGATTGTGCTTTCTGAGCCTGGGTGTTGAGCACCTCAAGACGCTGCTGGGTTTCCCTGTCGCTGGCGACCCAGAGGCTGCCATAGGCGAGGAATAGAAGAGGCACCAGCGCCAGGTAGAGGCCGTAGCCGATGCCGGCGATGCGCGCGGCAAGACGGCGGCCGGTGGGCGGTTGGATGTGCTGGGCGAGCAAGCAGCAGAGCAGGGCAAGCAGCACCACAGGCGCCATCTCGACCAGGATCTGACCAAGGCGCAGGCTCCAGGCGGCGGCCAGGGGCTGGAAGGGGAACACACCGGGCAACAGGGCTGCCAGGACAATCAGCAGCAGCAGCTGGGCCACACGCTCCAGCACCCCCGCCAGAGCGGAGGACTCGGGCGGACGGCTGGCTGGGGGGGGAGTCATCGGTGAATCAGGGGGATGGGGCGAAGGCGGAACGGGCCTGCTGCTCGATGCTGGCCGGCAGGGGCTTGTGTTCCGGCAGATGCTGCTGGATCAGTTGCAGGTAGTGGTCGGTGACGATCTCGGGCGTAGCGGTACGCTCCAGCAAGTGGCGGGCAGCGTGACCAAAGGTGGCGGCGGCGGATGGATCGGCCCTGAGCTGCTCAATCCAGGCGGCCAGTCCCTCGGCATCGCCGTTGGCGAACCAGCGGCCGCAGCCCTCGCGCTCCACCAGCTCGTGCAGGTAGGAGCAGGCCGGGGTGATCGCGGCGATTGGTGTGCCGGCGGCGAGGTGGCCATAGAGCTTGGAGGGGGCCACCAAGCCCTCGGCCTCGATGCTCAGGGTGACAAGGGCCAGGTCGGCTGCGGCAAGGGTGAAGGGCAGATCAGAAAGCTCCTGGTAGGGCAGAAAGCGGCAGTTGCAGAGGCCCCAGTCGCGCACGAGGCCGCGCAGGCGGCCGTTCTGGGGCCCGCTGCCGATGAACAGGAACTGCACGCCAGGGTCGCGCCGCAGCAGCAGGGCAGCCGCAAGCACGGTGACCAGGTCATGGCACCGGCCCTGATTGCCGGAGTAGAGCACGGTGAAGCGGTCGTGCAGCTGTTCACGCTGCACGAACCAGTTGTCGGCCTTGGCCAGGGGGCGGATGCGCTGGTTGTCGGCCCAGCTGGGAATCACGCTGAGCTTGGCAGCGGCGGCTGGTACGTGCTGGCGCACCCGCTCGGCCATCGGCTCGGAGAGCACGATCAGCTCCTGGGCATCGGCGCACACCCAGCTGTTGAACTGGCGCCAGAGCCGCACCAGCCAGTGGCTGGCGGGGAGCACGTTGAGCTCCACCAGCACGTCGGGGTAGAGGTCGTAGAGCAGAACCAGGTAGGGGGTGCGGGTGAGGCGGTGGAGCAGCCAGCCAAGAAGGGGCAGATAAGGGGGCTCGGTGGTGTAAAGAATCAGATCACCGCGGCGGGAACAGCGCAGCAGGCGAAGGGTGATGCGCAGGCAAAAGAGCACGCCATTGATCGCCCGGCCGCGAATGCGCTGGGGCCAGAAGCGGGAGGCATGGGTGCGGCGGATGCAGCGCCCTGGCTGGAACTCGATGCGCTCGGCGTCAGGACGGTTGTAGGCATAGGCCGGAATGCCAGTGAGCACCTGCACCTGCAGGCCCCGGGACGCCAACCGGGCTGTGAGGTCGTCAAGCAGCTGACCGGTGGCGGCGAAGTCGGGAGGAAAGAACTGACTCACCAGCGTGAGCCGGGGAAAGCGGCTCCGGCTTGCTCGCCAGTGCCAGCGGCTGGAAAGCTTGCGCCAGAAGCGCTGCGGCAAGCTAGGACTGGCGGAAGGAAAAGCCATAGCAGCGCCGTAGGCGCAAGGAACTGCAGTGGCGATCAACAGATGCCAATACAAACATTAAGTGCCGTGACCGCTTTTCTCTGGGCGGCCGGGCCTGTGTCAGCGCTGGCCTACCACCTGGGCCGGGTTGCCCCGCACCACAACTCCGGCCGGCACCTTGCCTGAAACCACCGCACCAAGGGCCACCACGGCTCCAGCTCCAATGCTGGTGCCGGGAGCGAGGACAGCGCGGGCGGCGATCCAGGCGTCGTCTCCTACGCTGATCGGGCCGAGGAGCAGGTCAAAGCCGGGAGAGCGGTAATCATGATTACCGGTGCAAATGAAAGCCCCCTGGGAGAGACACACCCGATCCCCAAGAGTGACCGGGGCGAGGTTGTCGATCCAGGCATCCTCCGCCAGCCAGCAGGCTGCACCCACCGAGAGGCGCCAGGGAAATTTCACCCGCAGTCCCGGTTTAATCCTGCAGCTTGGGCCAATGTGGGCCCCACAGCGGCGGAGGAGGGCTACCCTCCAATCCGAACCGGGAAGCCAGCGAGCCGACAGAAGGGGGGACCCGATAGCGAACCAGAACGTGAGCAGAAGTTTCGACGCTCCGGGATGCCAGTCGGGTGGGGTCCGGTAGTCGGCGAGATTCTGGTGAATCATGAGGCCCGGTGCTCCTCACTACGAGCTTCCCAGAGCATCAGGCTGAGCAAGGTTTCCACATACATGCGCTGGAAGGCGTAAAACCATCCACGCCAGCCATCGAACAATCCGCCGTGCCGAATCAGGCAAAGAATCAATACCGCGAATGGAGCGATCACATGCCGCTTGCGCAGGCGGTCGGCGAGGCTGAGCTGATTGAGTGGTGTGCCCATCAACTTGGAAACCTCAAGAGCCAGGTATCGGTTTTGGGCCCAGAGCCAACGACTCAACGGTTTACGGTCGTCATGGAAGATGGGCTGGCGCAGATCCGAACACAGACCCGACAGCTGAAGATCCTGGGTGTGACCATCATCGCGATAGAAGGCGTGCTCGCGGCAAAAAAGGGCAATGCGGGGAGGCAACACAGTGCCACGCAGGGGCCTGCCCGCAATGCAGTAGCGGAAGGGTATGCGAAAGCCGTGAATGGCAAGCTGCTCAGCACCTGCAATGGCACTGGCCATCTCCATGAGCAGCGAAGGTGTGACGATGTAGTCGGCATCCAGGCTGAGCACCCAGCCAGTAGTGATCAGGTCAAGCCCTGCATTCCACTGACTGGCGTGGGTATCGAAGGGCCTGATCACCAATTCAACAGCCGGCACATCACGTAGGATTCCCAGGGTGCGATCGGTGCTGCAGCTATCAACCACCACAATTCGCCTAGCCCAGGTTAGAGCTGCCAGGGTGCGGGAGATGTTGGCCTCTTCGTTGAAGGTGAGGATCAGAGGCGTGACCTGATCGAGAGGGTTGACCATCAGGAAGGAGAAGACTCCACAATCGACCGGTAATGCTCGGCCAGCTCATTGGCGATGATGTTCCAGCTGTAGCGGTTGCTGGCCAGAGTGCGGGCCCTGTCGCGCAGGAACCGTGATGGTGATTCCAGGCAGTGGCTCTCTAGGGCCTCAAGAAGGCCTGGCACACTGGCTTCAGCAATCACACCGGCGCGGGCCTGGCTCACCTGTTCGGCTAGGGCTACGCCGGGTGTGAGCACCACGGGCACGCCCGCGGCCAGGGCTTCAGCGGCGGCGATGCCGAAATTTTCGGCGGCTGAGGGCAACACAAACCAGTCAGCGCGGCTGAGCAGGTCGGCCTTATCGGCACCGGCCACGAAGCCATGCCAGAGCAGCCTGGAACTGATGCCCAGCTTCCAGGCCAGTTGGCGAAGGCTGTCCACGTAGGCGGGGTGGCCATCTCCGGCTATGTGCAGCTGCCAGTGGCAATCGGGCCGGCGCAGCTGCAGGGCCGCGAGGGCCTCCAGCAACAGCGGCAACTGTTTCTTGGGGTGAAGGCGGGAGAGGAACAGAAACTGCACAGGGGAGGAGCCCAGCGCGACCTCGGCCTGATCAGCCAATGGGGGAACGGACACGCCAAGGGGCAGTACGAAGGATGGGACACCCAGATTCAAGGTCTCGGCCTCTTGCTTCTCCATGGCGGTGGTGAAGTGCAGGGCCGCCGCACCCTCCAGATTGCGGCGTTCAATCAAGCGCAGCAGCAATCGCTTGCGAAAGGCACTCTGGCGCAGGCTCCAGTGCTGAAGCTGGCCGATCGAGCGCAGGATGTAGGGCACCCGCCGGCGACGAGCAACTGCCATCGCAGCGGTGGAAGGGAAGGAGAACAGGGCATGCACGTGCACCAACTGGTAGTCCTGGATGTGATCGACCAACCAGCGCAACAGGGCAGGAGCCACTGCGAATTCCAGCAGGGGACGCAGCGGTGGGCTCCAGCGGGGAAAAGCCAGCACAGGGACCCCTTGGTGCTGATGCCAGCGCCTGAGGGGCAGACTGGCCAGCACACCGGGGCCATCGTCGTTGGTGGTGACAATCGAGGCATCCACACCCTGTTGACGAAGGGCTGAGACCATCTCCAGCACGGCCTTACTGGGGCCACCGCGATGTGGGCTGATTGAGGGGATCAGGTGGAGAACACGCATGGGCAGAGATCAAATGCGTAGGCCGCCAACCTCAAAGGGCGGGGCTGAACGCAGGCGATTGGCTACCCAGGTGAGATCCCTGATCCAGATCTGGTTCGATCCGGCGCAGCTCTGGGGCTGAAGGGTCCGGGACCAGGGGTCGTAACTGCAGGGGATGAAGCCCGCAGTCTCCATGGTGTGGCAAACAGTGGGGGAGCGATCCTCCAGCAGCACCGCCTGCACGGAGGCACCGGCCAGGCTCTCCCGAGCTCCGTTGAGAACCTGTGCTTCAAATCCCTCCACATCCACTTTCCAGCAGCACGTACGGCAGCGGGTTTGCCACCAGAGGTACCGCCCATAGGCCCGTAGACGTTCGCGCTTGGCCAGCGGGTGATTCCAGATCCAGGGAAGGGTGATGTTCAGCATGAACTGGTCAAAGGATCCCAAGGCATCGTGCCCGGGACAACATCTGCAAGAACACTGCTGAGACGCTCACAGAAGGCTGGGAAGGCGAACTGCTGGCCCACAGCCTGGGAGAGGGCCTCGGGCACAAACCAGAGGGGTTCCCCTTCGCTGGTCAGAAGTTGGCGCAAGGGAACGGCCAGCGATTGATCCGGATCCACCAGCAGGCCAAAGCGACCATCGGCCAGGGGATCGCGGGAGCCATCACGGTTGCCGGCCAGCACTGCGCAACCGCAACCTAGCGCCTCAAGAAACACGATGCCGAACCCTTCCTTTTCACTGGGCAGGGCAAACACTCGAGCCATGCGGTAGTGGTCGGCAAGCTCAGAAGGGCTGATCTGACCTGGCAACAGGACGCAACCATCCAGGCCCAGGTCCTGGACCAGGGTTTTCAGGTGGGGGCGATCGTCGCCCTCGCCTCCGATCAGCAACACAACATCGGGGATCTCACTCCGCAGCTCCACCATGGCGCGGATCAGGCGGTTGAGATGCTTGGCGCGATCACCGGTACTCAGGCGCGTGAGGCTGAAAACCACGGGCTGACCTGGCCGCAGGCCATAACGCTGCAGTAAGGCCGGGGAAGGGGGGCCAGGGTGGAAACGCTGGGCATCGAAGCAGTTGGGCAATACAGCCAGCGGCGGGCAGCGGACCGAAAACTTGCGCCGCAGGGCCGAAGCCGTGAAGCGGCTCACCGGCAGCAGCAGCTGCAGCCGGCCCAGAGCCCAGCGCCGCGGGCCCGGCTGCAGCGTCCACACTTCAATCCCGTGGGCACTGCACCAGCTCGGGGAGCCGCTGAGCCGGTGATGGAGCCACTGCAGGGGGGCGTAGTTGGCGTGGGTGGAGAGCAGCAACTGAGGCCGCCGCCGCCGCGCGGCCCGCAGCAGGGAAGCTGCCAGCTGCCAGGTGGAGCCCCCGGCAGGGTGCCACTCCACCCCCTCCCAACCACTGGTGGGCAGATGGCGGGGGCAGTCATTGTTGATGAATACCCGCAAAGGCGTGTGGGGGCGCAGCTGGAGCAGGGCGCGGATAAGGGTGCGTGAGTACACCTGAATGCCACCCTCATTGGCGAACAGCTCGGGCACCAGCACGTCGATCGGCCTCATCGCCGTACTCCAATCAGGGTCAAGGCCTGACGCAGGGCTGCGGTGGCAGCCTCGTAGCTGTGGGTGGCCACATGAGCCCGGGCCTGCAAGCCCATGGCCCGCAGCCGTCCAGGATCCTCCAGGGCCTCCGCGATCTGCGAACGCAGGGCGAGCTGATCGCCGGCAGGAAAGATCCAGCCGGTGCGGCCGGGAATCACCAGATCGGGACCACAGCCCACATGACTGCTCACCAGTGCCGGCCGGGCAAGATTCATCGCCTCGTTGATGCACAGGCCCCAGGTTTCACCCGGGCCTTGGGATGGCAGGACGACCAGGTCGGCCAGGGCATAGAGGCGTGGCATGGCGCTCTGGTTCTGGAATGGCAACAGAATGACCCGGGGGTCGGAGAGGGCGGCAGCTCGGCGGCGGATCTCACCTTCCAGGGCGCCGGCTCCCGCGAGCACCAGCACGGCCTGGGGATGATTGAGCGCAGCGAAGGCCTCCAGCAGCTGCAGCGGGCACTTCTTGGCTTCAAACTTGCCGGCAAACAACAGCACCGGCGCCTGCGGTGCAATCCCGAGCTGCTGGCGCCACTGCTGGGCCTCCTGGAAGGCCATGGGGGCAGCGGCCTGAAAGCGCTGGTTATCCACGGCATGGGGACCGATGACAATCCTCTGCTGGGGTACACCTGAGGCCCGCAGCCAGGCGGCATTGGCCTGGCCCACGGCCAGGGCAGCGGCAAAGCGCTGAAACAGCAGGCGGCGCAGCAAACCGGCCAGGCGAGGACGTAGACCAGGGCGTGGGCAGAGCCCATGGGAATCGCCGCGAAACAGCACCGGCAATCGCCTCAGGCGGGGGTGCAGCAGCAGGGTGAGATGGCTGCGGTAGGCATACCCGAACAGCAGCAGGGCATCGGGTTGCCAGGCCAGCAGCTCTGGCACCAAGGTGGGGTTGTGCAAACCGGCGAAGTGGTGGGTGCCGGGATCGGCTGCCCGGTTGGCCACGAAGCAGTGCTCGTAGCCCTCAAGCAGGGGAACGTCCCACACCAGGGTGTGGCCGAAGCCGCGATCGGAGCGGGGCACAACACCGAAATCCCAGAGATGGAACACCTTGAGGGCGATACCGGGCTCCCTGGCCAGCAGGCGGAACCAGGGGGCGTAGTACTGAATCGGGTGGCTCACCACCACGGCTAGGCGAATCACCGGCTGGTGGCTTTCCGTGAGCGAGGCCCGAACCACCAGCCCTGCAGAAGCACTGCCGCGGTTACCTGAAAGGCCGCTGCAGAGAATGTGGAGTACACCATTTCATAGGCGCTGAGCCAAAGCAGACCAAGGGCTAGGGATAGCAAGCCAGGGGTGGAGAGCAAATGCTGACCACGGCCAATGTTTTCGGTAAGGCGGAGCAGACACCCAGTGAGCAGGCCAACCGTGATTGGACCAAGTACGCGGCCGAAGTTACCGACTGCCTCTGCTAGCATGCCCCAAGCAATGTAGGTACGCTCTGTGGATTCACGATTACGTTGACGTGAGAAATGGAGGTTGAGCAAAACCTGGCCCTCCTGGCTTCTTACTTTATTTGGATTCAATAAACGCGGAACCAAAACCTCGGGAATCACCGAGTAGCTTGCTCCTTGGAGGGTTGGCGTACCACTTTGAAGCTGCTGCTCCACATAGAGAAGGCTTTGAAGGTTGTTGAATCGCTGGGTGAACAGATCCTGAGATTGGTCATCAGGATTGGTACGAGTCTCAATGCTCGCCCTCACCCACTCTTGCACAAGAGCGATGGGATTGGCGGGTAGTTGGGCACCACGACCCCAATACTTCTCCCTCAGTTGAACCTTGCCACTGTTGATGAATGAAAGGAACAGAATTATTGCAATGGTGATCGCGAGCGCTCGGCGTGCTCGCCCTAACCACATGCCGAGCAGGGCAGCAAAAAGGATGCCCTGGAGGCTGGAGAGGAGGAGGGAACGCATACCCTGCAGGACCGGCACGATGAACAACACCAACCAGAGCAATGAATCCCGAAGCCTGCCCCGGCTCCAGCAGTAGGCGCCCACAAAAGCGCCAGACAGACCCACCAGACCAATCACCGCCCGCATGGGAGCCACAAGCCCCTTGGCCAGACCACCCAACACTTGCCAATACAGAGGAGAGTTAAGGAAGGCCTGCAGCAGGATCATCAGCACGAGGGCCAGATGGGGCAGGGATCCCGGCGCCTGCAGGGCGTTGGAAAGGGGCATTGCAAGTGTGCGCCTGGCCAGTGCCCTCACAGGAGTGAGCCGCCAGCCGAGCCACAAGGCAAGAAACCAGAGCAGCAGGGGTAGGCCGGTGGCGCTAAGCAGATTTGCGGAAAGCTGCACCCGCCAGTCAGTAGCAAGGTCTGGATTGAGCAGGGGACCCGTGAACGACAGGGCCTGGAGAGCCAGAAAGGCGGGAAAAACCGGAAGCGTGGCGTGGTATGAAGGCAACACCTGAAACAGGATGAGCGCAACGGGAAGAGCCGAGGCCAGGAACACCGGGCTGCGATCGGGGTACTGAACCAGGATCCACAGCCCCACCAGCACAAAGCCGGCGCGCAACGGGAAACTGAAGCGCCGCAACCAGTACCGGGCGATGGCGGTGACAGCAGGAATGGATGCATCCGCTGCTGGTATCGGGGCCAATCGGGGTGGGGCAGCGCTGGAGAGCTCAACCATGGGCGGAGAGGCAGCGACGCAGGAAGGCCACCAGGATTTTGGCCTGCCCGGCGGCCGTGTGGGGCTCGAAGGCCACACGATCAAGCGGCAGCACCCGGCTGTGCTGGTGATCGGCCAACCAGTGGGAGGCGATGGCCTCGGCCAGTTGGGCGGTGGTGGTGGCAGCGTTGAAGGTAACGGCCGTACCTCCGCCACAGCGCTGGAGAACCTCCACCACCGAGCTCTGTTCGTGCATCACCGCCAGGAGCGGACGCCGGGCCAGCAGATAGGGGTAGAGCTTGGAGGCTGTGTAGGCGGGGTCATTAGAGCCAAGCACCAAAAGTGCATCGGCAGCCTTGAGGCTGGCCAGGGTGAGGGAGAGGGGAAGGCGCTCGGTGCGCTCCTCCACCAGTTCAGCCAGCCCATAGCGCTGCGCCAGCGGAGCGATCGAGGGCACACCGCGGCCTGCTGGGGCATAGGAGGTGCCGAGAAAATGGAGGCGCAGGCGTTGGCGCAGCTCAACTGGGGCATGGCGGCGAAGGGCCTCGAACAGCCCGGAGAGGGCATTGTGCAGGTCGGCGCCACCACGACCGATGGACACCCAATGGATCAGACCATCGTTGGGATCAAAAGGGAGCTCGCTTTGGGGCAGGGTGTGTAGATTCTCAAAATCCAGCGCACTGCCGGGAAAAGGCAGCACCAGCGAGGGAATGGCTGAGGCGAAGTTGTAGCGCGCCTGCAGGGCTTTGGGGTACGCGGCACTCACGGCGGTATAACCGGCCGCCTCACGGAGCACCCGCGGCTCCTGGAAACGTTTGAGACGTTCGGCTACGGCGTACTTGAACCGTCCGCCAGGGGGGACGATCTCCGGGTGACGGCGATAGTGGTCGTTCACCCAGGGGTCCTGATAGTCGAGAAAAAACGGCACACCGTGGCGACGCTTCCAATACGGGCCGAGGCGGAAGGTGCCGAAGGCTGTGGTGCTGAAGTAGACGGCATCAAAGTGGTGCCGCTGCAGAAGATGGCTGCCGGTGCGGGCAAGAGCCCGGAAGCAGCGGGCATCGATGCTGCCGAAACCAGGCAGGTGCGACCAGCGCATTGAGATGCCCCGCACGCGATGGATCGAAACCTCTGGAGGGAGGCGCTCGGCCTGCCAAGGATCCTGTCCGTCGGGGCAGCAGGCCGGATCCACTGCCAGCACAGAGGCGCTGCAGCCCAAGGCGAAGAGGTGGGGCAGTAAAAGCCGCAAACGCTGGCTGTCGGCGGCGCTGGTTGGTGGAAAGCGGGGTGAAACCAGCAGGAGATGCATCCGAATCGTTAAAATAACACAACGATAAACTCATGGCTTAGTTGTTCTGCCTTATTGCTGCAATCCACGCCAACAAACGGCAGGAATCCACCGCTGGAACAAAGTGTCGCGGGAGAGTTGAGACAGCAATCAGACCCGAGACGGAAACATGAACGACAGAAACCTAAGGCAACCAAGTTCTCAGCGACACCATAAAGATAAGTGGAATAACAAGCTGACGAAAAGCGGTGGTATAAGAAAACTCAAGGTAGCCGCATGAGGAAAGAAGCAAGCTGGTCAGCAGTTTGCCCAAGTGACGGGGCACGTTGAGCGACAGACAACGCTCTTAGGCGCAACCTAGCTGGATCAGCTTCAAAAGCAAAAGCTTGGGCTAAATCAGATAAGTCACTTGGGGTTAATGATAACGGGAGGGCCGATTCATCCCAATTATATCCTCTTACGCCCTGCGGTGTAGAAAGAACAGGAAGACCCCAGCCCAATGCCGTTGCAACCTTTGTGCTAGCCCCACGAGCTTGACAGAAGATTGGGTTGATGAAGGCCATCCAACTAGCTGCTTCCATTTCGAGATCAGGATCCGATAGACGACCGCAATAGTGAATGCAGGGATAGGTCGATTGCAGAGTTCGACCAATCTGCTCCGGACCACCCACCACGCGGAGTTGGAGATCACAATTAGTCATGCATGAAGCAATTGCCTCAAGTCCGTGAAGATTCGGGGCATGATCAAGGGTGGCAACGGTACCAATCACCCCGGGCTGTGGTCGCCACATGAGTGGGTGCTTCGGCACCTGCCGCGGTAGAAAGTGGATGTTTCGCGCTCCAAGCCAGCGCTCAAACTGGAGATCCTCAGCCGAAATACAGATAGAGGCGTCTATGGCCTGCCGGTGAGCAACCTGCGCGAGAAGTGATTCACCAAGCCAGTGGGGTGAATGTCGATAGGAAGGAATGGATTTTGGGAGAAGCCTGATCGCATTCAACTCATCGGTGATCTCAGCGCCATGGGAAAGAAACAAGTGTTTAGACTCAGGCAAAAGCATACTGAGCCGGCTGGCAACAGCACAGGCTTCAGTATTATTATAAGCAATCCACTCTATTTTATGCTCAACGACTTGATCAACGACCGCATCAATGAGCGAGGAAGGGAGAATAGAACGAAATGGGCGTGGTCGCAGTCTTCGCGAAAGTCGACTGGGGAGACTGCGGTCTGTTAAGTAATCATGGATAAGAACATCAAAGCCAGTTTCCTCAAGGGTTTCGAGGTACTCACGAGTGCACCACTGAACCCCACCGCCTGTACGATCAAGGTATCCTCGATTTGTGATGAATAAAAGACGTTCGCCGTGAATCCGAACCATCAAAAACCAGAGAATGGCAAAAGGAGTTTGGCGGCCTGCCTACTGTCGACAGGTGGAGAGTGCTGAAATCGAAAAACGCTCAGAAGGGTCAAGGAGCCACCTCTCAGGAAATCGAGATATGATTGCACCAACAAGGAACAATCAGAGGGTTGGGAGAAATGTAATTAGAGAAGATATCGGGACCTAGGACAGGGGGGATTAATTTAAAGAAGTTTAGAAAGATCCAGTGCTGACCGCGTTGTGAATTTATGCGTATGCTGGCAGCTCCAAGCTAAAAGAACTAAATCCTAAGATGGTTCATCCAAGAGGACAAACAGACAATCGAGTTGAGTGGCAGCAGCCAGGCGGGGGGTGGATTCATTAAGTAGAGAGGATTAGTACTGAAGTGCACAGAAGAGATCAGGCAGATGTTCGGCTGATCAGATCGCGGTAAACAGCCAGATAGCCATTGGTGACAGCAGCTTCACTGTAATGCCGTTCGACTTGGCAGCGACAGCCAAGGCGATTGAGCTGCGGAAGGCGTGACACAGCAGCTACCAGCTGATCGAGATTGTCCACCACGAAACCAGAAACCCCATCATCCACCACCTCGGGAACCGAGCCACGACGGAGACCCAACACGGGGGTGCCACAGGCGAGCGCCTCTGCCATCACAATGCCAAAAGGTTCATCCCAGAGGATGGGCATGAGCAGGGCGCGGGCTTGGCCAAGGAGGGCAGCTTTTTGGGCGTCATCCACAGGGCCGACATAGCAGATCTGTGCGTCGAGCTCAGGTGCAATGGTGTTGTTAAACCAATCCTGGTGCTCTGGCGGGATGTTGCCGGCAATCACGAGGGGTAGCCCGGTGCGCCGCGCTACCTCAATCGCCAAGTGCGGGCCCTTGATGGCCTCCACCCGGCCGAGAAACATCAATGGGGCCTCAGGCCCAGGATCAGCCACAAAGGGGAAGCTAGGCAAAGGGACGCCATTGGGGACTAGGTGCCATCGCCCGATATCGGCCACAGGTTTCATCATCCAGTGACTGATGGCGCTGAATTCCAGGCTGCCACGCGAAAGTGCATAGCCAATCTGCACTGTACGACGCGTGATCGGCCGCTGATAGCTCATCAACTTAGGAACGGGGAGAGGCAGCAGGGGGATCAGGTAGGCAATGCGGGAGAAGGAATGGAGAACATCCACCTGCCGTCGGCGAACTTCTCGCAAAAGTATGTGCGCGTTCCTGAGGGAATCAGAGAGGGAACTGCTGCGCCGACCTGGCCACGGCACCAGCTCAGCACGAGCTGTGGATTCGCGATGGGCGAAAAGAGTAACCCGGTGGCCGCGATTGCTGAGCTCTGCTGCCAGCATGGCGATGACGCGCTCGATACCGCCATAAAGCCTTGGAGGGACTGGCAGTTCTGGATCGGAAGTGAGAGCGATGTGCATCAGGTTTGTGATAGTAGCTTCTGAATCCTCCTAGTTATTTTCCACCCCAGAAGACGCCTGATGTGCTGGAAGCGAGGGCCGCCGGGAACAGCCAGCTGGCTACCGCCTAAATCGTCAATCTTCTTCTGAACTACCTGAAGCAGATCAGCATGGTCTGGATACACCTCATAAACAAACTGCTGAAGAATGTTGGCACAACTTAAACTAGCTTGTGGATCAGGACGCTTTTGGTGCAGATACTGTGTGCCCTTGAGCAACGAATGGTATGCAGAAAGGATTGCTTTATCTGACTTCTGCCCTGAAAGGCTGCCAGGTATACCTGAACGATAATAAAGCGTAGCGTTCTGTGCAAACAAGATGTCGCTAGCGGAACAGAACAGGCGAGCGAAAAACTCGAAATCGTCAATCAGTGTTAATGACTCATCCCAACCACCAGCTTTCTCTAGCAAGGGGCGAGGAATAAGGAACATCCCAGGCTGCATCATCGGTTGGGCGTCTCGCCAAGACTCAACAAGCCAATCAAGAGCATTCATATCTCGCCAGACGCGCTGGGGATTAGGCTTGAATGTGTTCAAGTCATCTCTATAGAACCGGCCCCAAGGAGAAGATGCTACAGCGTCAACACGATACAACAGTCGCTGCATCTGACTGGTAATTGCATCTGAGCACAGGATATCGTCGGCGTCGAAGAATTTGATGAAATCACCTTGAGCGGACTTATAAGCCAGATTTCGACTTTTTGCTGCACTACCCAAACAACCATGAATAATCAGCAACCGACTGTGTGAATAGCTGCGAAGAACATCACGAGAAGAGTCAGTAGAGCCATCATCAACAACAATGATCTCAATATTAGCCCATGTCTGAGAGAGTATTGAGTCGATCGCTTGGGATAGATAATCACCTGCATTCCGGCATGGAATACAGATGGATACCAGTGGATCACTCATGACAGACGTAACCATGGCTTGAAAGTTCGTATTGTTTGCTCTCTAAACCGGAAAGCTCGAACTGGACCTAGAAGGGAAATAAGTAACTTGAAAAGAATTGATTGACCCCGTGGAATACGAGTTGTTAATGAACTAGCAATAGTAAGCGCAGAGCTAACTTCATGCCAGTCTTGAAGAGAAGCTAGGCATTGAGCAGTATGCCATAACTTGGACGCGATCTCATTGGAATAGCGTTGACCAACCAGATGTGAAAGCCTGCGCATAACTTCAACCTGAGAATGAAGGCATTTTAGCTGATTAGATCCAGACATCGATTCAGACATTCGATAGTTTATAATAGAAATCTGCTTCTCGCAAGAGAACGATAGACCATTCAAAGCAAGCTTGCAATGGAACGCAACATCTTCATTGTACAGAATCTCTGGGTCAACATCATATCCCCCAACATCTAACAGCCTAGATTTACGATACAGTCCGCAAAACGGATTAATCTGATGGAGAATCGCATATCTAAGAGGGTCTTCCTCAAGCTCATCCGACAGAAAGTCAGACTGAGCAATCAAATCAGAGGATTGGTTGTCAATGTATAGATAGTCAAATAGTACTACGTCTGGGCAGGCGGGTTTAGTTATCCACAAATGGGCAAGAGTGGTGAAGTTAGGGAGGAGTAAATCATCGGCGTCATGAAAATGAATCCACTCAGAAGCGGCTTCGTGTAGGAGAAAATTCTTGGCAGCAGAACAGCCAACATTAGAAGCTCCACAAAGAACACGCGCTCCATACTTCTCAGCAACTGCAGCTGTTGAGTCGCTACTAGCATCGTCATAAACTAATATCTCGTCAAAGGGTATAGTCTGCTCACGGGCTGATATCAAAAGCCTGGGAATATATTCTGCTGCTTGATAAGCAGGGATACACAAAGCGAGGGTGCTCATCTGCCTACAAAACTAAGCGCCTTGCGTTGTAGTCGAACTTGTATGTGGCGCAAAAGAACCTTGAGACTTAGGCGCTCTAGGTTACAATTAAGGATAGTTTCAGGACTCAGATTTGAAACACTAGGAGATAACGCTTTATTTAAGAGATCTTGAGAAAGCGCAGTACGTCTAGGTTCATAAAGAGCTTCGCGAAACTCCTGAATGACTAAGGGAGCAATGACAGTCGGACTTAGAAGATCGCTCACGGTGGCGTAGGCAGCATCTCCAATGGACTGGCGCTCGGTAAGTGAAATAGATTGAACTCTTTTAATCAGGGAGGCCAACCCATGTGCATCACCGGATTGAAACACAAAGCCGTTAACTCCGTGTTGGATGAGGTCTGACGCTCCAGCAGCAGAGGAACAAATAACTATAGCCTTCTGGCTCATCGATTCAATAGCTGTAAAGTTAAACACGTCCCATTCGGATGGCACTAGTATAAAGGAATAGGAAGATTGGCGATGCTCAATGGACTTTTTGGGCTCTGATGGATGGTGAAAGATAGTTGAGCCCCAAATATCTGGATATATCTGAGCTAATTCTAGACTATAGGGCAACCCGGTGGACTGGTTTGTGACACTTCGGCCAACCCAATCTATTTGGGGTGCTTGATCTCCAAGCAATTGGACGGCACGGCAAAGGGTTTCTGGACCCTTCCAGCGTTGAACCCGCCCTACTACAAGACCGCGATCACATTGAACGGAGTGGCTACGATCTGATGACCGAATAGCAAGAGGAGGTGGACAATAGCGTACTTCACGCCCAAGTTGGTCGCTCCATGCTTTCTGATTGGTCCGACCCAATGTAGATAGTAAAGATGCTCTAGGCAACAATGCAGATTCAATTAGCTGTGACAAGTAGGCACCTTGGAGGCTGCAGGATTCAGGGTCATAATGGGCAATTTGACCTTCGCTACCATGTAGCCTCACAACAAGCGGCGGTCCTGAGGGAACAAGTAGCCAAGGGACAAAGAATAGACCCCAGTCAGTACATTCAACAACATCAAAACCATTACCGCCCTCTGTCTGCTCCCAAGCAGACCAAGCTGACGCAAGATGACCAACTTGATCAGGTGTAAGACCTAAAGCAGCAAAACGACTTCGCAAAGTGAGCGCTTTTGCATTATCGAGGGGAACAATGGACAAATTACTGCTAGAAAAAGATTTAGGGCCGTCAGAAAATGCCGAACCGACAACCGCAGTTACAGAGACTCCTTGTTTTGCAAGAGTTGGAAGTAATGCACTATAAAAGCTGCCAATCCCGCCCCCCTCAGAAGCATACTCAGGCAGAATGAATAAGATGTTCATACATAAGTAACTCAAGAATAAGCAAGGAGTAGCTGTTAGATACTCAGGGCTAAATAGATCAACATAATATTTTACAGGGGGTGGCCATAGCTCTGGATATCATAATAATTAGTAGGAAAAGGGATGGCTATGCAGAAAGGGGTTGGCAGGCTAAGAACAATCATGAACTCGAAGAAAAAAGGATTCGCCTATCTCAAGGGGGTCGAAATGCTGATTGCCGAGACTCAAGACACGATTAGCCATCACTTCATGCTGATCGAGCGTCAGGGACTTAAGAAATGTCGCAAGCTCTGCGTAAAAATCACCCGAGAATGTGTACTCTGGAACGTTAGACAAGCCCCAGTCATGCAATGGGGTGCCAGGGGCGGAGGTAATAATAAAAGGAAATCCATTTATCGCAAGTTCAACCAACTTGCTTGGAAAACTGGTATTCAGTATCCGCCAGCGGCCGCACAGATGTTGGGGAGAACACACCCAAGCAACTCTGGCGTTCGTACGAAGGTAATGAAAAGCCTCTTCGGGGGAGGCAAAGAGAGGTCTAATATTGAGCACATCATGAAAATGATTATTGGGATCAATTTGCTCCCTGCTAACATCACTGATTATGACAAGACTCAAGTGATTTCTTTGGAAGCAACAAAGAAGCTTTCTGATTTCATCAAACATGGGAGGATAGACCTTTCCAGCATAGCCAAGGTCGAACATAGGACGGGTTCTGAAATCATCATCTCCATCGGTCGGAGTAACGTACCCGAGATTAGTTGCATGATACCTCTCTGCGATAGGTGGCAAAAGAAAGCACTTAAGATGGAAAGCGGAAGGTACCTGCTTGAGAAGTTGCATTGATACAGGAAATATATATTTAGCCTTCTCAACAAGTAAACGCCGCTTCAGCTTGGCTGCTAAACGAGATAGGAAATCAGAACAGAATGTAATCTCATCATCATGGATTATAAGATGAAAGGGCCTGTCAAGAGCCTGGGAGACATCACAAGCAAGCAGTGATTGTTGATCCCAAGGCATTGTGACAAAAGAATAGTGATCACTAGAGTTGTAGTAGCGGGAAAGAAGGTAGCGGCTAAGTTGCCTACGGCGCACAAAAGCTGAGAAGGGAAGCCATGTCCTTACGGGTAGAGTAAATCTCAAACGCAATGGAATTTGGATATGTTCCCAAAAAACAGCATTGCTGGACAGCGATAAGCGGAGAGGGTCATAACTAAAGACTCTTACAGTATAGCCTTTTGAGATAAATATGCGAGCAAGGCGCTCAAAAACTATATTGCTTCCTGGCGTACTCACGGGCACAGTATTACTATAAAAGTCTAAATAAGCTAGGCTCATGAAGATAGACTCGATAAACTACTCAAGGGAAATATGCCTATAAGTGTAGACAATGAAAACCAAGTATCAACAGGCAGGACTTGCACGGTGCTTTTGGAGTCTGCCACGCTTTGTGAACTGCCACAAGAGATAACAGGCTGCAATAACGCTTTTATGTTAATCAGATTCCTTAGGTAAATCATTCTAAGTGCCAACAGCAACGCTGCTAAGAACAGCTCATAGATGTTGAGGCTGGTGGCCATGAAATGCTAAAGCATGTTCTTCAGGCGCGGTAGCTGTGAAGAATGATTAATCACCTGCCGCCAATCAGCGGCCATCGGAAACGTAGCCGGGCTGAAAAATAATGAGTTCGTAACAGATTGGTCTAAGACGCCGCAGGTTTACGCCAGCAGCAGATGCTGCAGCTCCAGCGGGGCGGATGACATTGACAAGTTTGCTCTTTGACGTGGGCACAATGGCGACAGATCGTAATGACCTCTCTGCAGGGGCGCTGAGATAGCGTCAAAAATAGAATACCGCTGTGGCGGCGCCGATCGATGGGACAGCTCCCGAACGCCGTCACCAACGCGCAGGTTTCATCAACGCTGATGGATGGCATGGGGGGGATAGTCAAAACGGTATTGAACGATGCGCAACAGAGAGACTTCGAGAAGGGATAGGCGTTGCTCACCCTCGGTATGGTGAAGGACCAGAGCACACCCAGCTCCTCCAGCCAGCTCTCCAGAGTGACGGCCTGAATGGTTTCGCCGTTGTCCGCAACCAGTATCAGAAGATCTGACCGGCCCTTGTTGATCCACTCCCGGAGGCAGGCTCGGCTACAAGGATCCGCAGCGGTATGTGCGTCTTCCCGCTTGATTACATCCCAAGCCCCCACCTTGGGACTCTAGATGTCGAACTGCATGTAGAGGTACTGCCAGCAATTACGGATGCATGTGGGTATATGGGTGATGACGAAGCTCCAAACCTGCTTCGGGCCCCTGGCTTCCGGCTGCGGCATTGGACGGGGCTCTTGGGGTGAACGGCAGGGCTGATTCAAAGTCTCTACATGGGTTGGGCTGAGGCCTCTTTCTCGCCATCGCCAGCAGTGCCGTGATGTCGTGCATCACCGTCTGCATGCCAGAGCGGATCGACCGGAATCCAGCCAGGCGTAGCAGGTTGAGAGCTGCGGTCCGCAGCGTGGTCATTGCTCCGGCGCCATTGCCCCGGTAACGATGGGCATCCTCGTGGAGCTGGGTGTCGCGGATCCAGTGCCAGCCTTCAATTCTCCAGCGGTCCCGCACCAGTTGCAGCAGCGCTTGTGGTGTTGTGCGCAGGCTTGTGAGAAAAAGGTGGGTGGCCTGAAAGGGCTTGCCGTCGCGCCTGCCGGTGGCAGTGACTTCCACGATCCAGCTGGTGCCGGCCCAGGCCTCGCGGATGTGCTCAGGGGCCTGTTTTGCCCGCAGCGTCCAGGTGATGCTGCGACCGTGGCCGATCTCCTGATCCGTTGCCACAAAAGGGATCTTGCGCTTTCCCTGGAACTGGCTGCGGATCTGGCGGTGCAGCGTCTTCTGGTTGGCTTTCACCGTCAGGAGGAAGTCGGCCCCCTGCTCCTGGAGCTGCCGAAAAACGGGCGCTGGGTATGGAGCGCGTCCGCCTGAATCAGCAAGCCCTCCAGATCCAGTTCGCCGAGCAACTGCCGCAGCACTGCCCGCTCATGGTTTACGCCGGTGGCATAGTAGGCATAGCAGGCCTGGCTGATGGCTACGCCCAGTGCAGCGGAGTACAGCGTGACCTGAGCAATGAACGCCGACCCCCCACCGGCGGCGGGCTCAATGGAGCCCCGAAGCGTCTTGCCGTCACACACCAGCTGATCGAGATCAGCTGCCCCACCCGGGATCTGGGCGATCGTCCAGTCACGGATTTCAGTACACAGGGCCGCCACATCCACCTGGCGGAAGAAGTAGCGGAACGAGCAGTCCGATGGCGGACGCCTGAGCTCGATGCCCAGCGCCTCGGTGAGTAGGGCGTGGTGGCTGACGGTGTAGGCGCAGCCTTCTCCTTCAGGAGTAACTCTCCAGATCCCGCAAGCTCTGGCAGCCACTAAGGATTCCCAGCACCGCCACCAGCAGCAGATACCAGGCCGGAAACCGAACCCCGCGCCGCATCCGTGAATCCCGGGTCAACCTAAGGTAGTTGATCAGGTCGAGATCGGTTGCGGCAGAGGCGCTTTCATGCACAGAAAGGGGGCAATTCCGCCGACCTCAACCCATGCTCGCAGCCCCCGCAAGAGGCACTGGGACAGACTTTGAATCAGCCCTGGGGTGAACGATGATGAAGCCTAGCCATGGGCATGGAGTACGCAGTAGGAACTGCTCACAGAGCCGATGTTGATGCCGCGAACGGCCAACATCGCCACAATAAGGCCTGACGGTATCGCCCCAAAATTAGGATCATAAGGCCACATGGCGGTTAAAGTTACCAAGACAGAGGGCAGTTATCCTTCCTTGAAGAGGTGGACACGCTGCAAGAACCTTATAGATCACTTGGCTCACGAGCTATGGCCTTAAAAACATTCTTCCGCCCTGCACAAGCTATGGATAGCCTGACCAGCAGCCAGTGGATGGTACGACACTAGCGATGGAGAATTAGAACATAACTATGGTGGGCAAAGAGAGAAAGCTAGTTAACCCTTAATAGGTTTAGCGAGAAGATAATCATAGAGTTCTAAATATTGATCTACAGTCTTCTGCCATGTAAAATCGAGAAGACGCTCCCTTCCCTTGGTGATTAGTTCATTGCGAAGGCCAGGATTCCGAGCAATTCTCAAAATAGATTCCTTGATCGAGTCTACAGACCAAGGGTTAAAGAGTAGCGCAGCATTTCCTGCGACTTCGGGGATGCTTCCTGCACTTGAAGCCAACACCGGAGCATTGAGAGCCATTGCCTCAAGAAGGGGAAGCCCGAATCCTTCATAAAGCGATGGATAAACAAAAGCAAGAGACTGAGAATAAAGTTGATAAAGCATATCATCGTTGGCGTCAGGAAAGATCTCAACAGAGGCTGCTATTCCGAGGGCATCAATGAGATCAGTTTCAAGCACTTCAAAAGGTGCTCCAACAACCCTAAGCTTAATTCCATTGATATGAGGAACAACGCGGGCAAAAGCAAGAAGCAGGCGTGTAAAATTCTTATATGAACCACGAGCGCCCACATACAGCAAATAGGAGGTATTAATATCGGCTGGACGCGGATAGGAAGCTGCTAAAGATGTCGGCTTCAGATCACATCCTAGGTGAATTACGGAAGTCTTAGGCTCAAGATGGGGATAGAGATCCAGAAGGTCGCTACGAGTTGCCTCGGAAATACAAGGCAATGCACTAGCATTTTCGAAACTTCGTAGCTTCTCGGCAGCGTAGACTCTAGAAGGGTCTAGCTGATGCGACCATTTTTCGTGAATCATATCGTATACTGTATAGACACGAGGCAAATGTAAATGCCATGGGCGAGGATCAACGTAATATGTATAATGGATTAGATCGGGACGAAAAGCCCTTGATTGAAGTTCGAAGTGCCGCGACTCTAGAAACTTATTGATTCGACGAAGGCGATGACTAGGATTATGCCGTACAGTATGCAAATAGGGACCAACAGGATGAGGGAGACGAGATTCACGAGTCGTGGTCAACAAGCAATCATGCTCGAGCGCTACCCTAGAAATTAAACGATCAAAGAAATTGCTAATCCCCCCAGGGCGGGCACGATAATAGCTATAGATGAGACCATGATAGAAAATGCGCATGCGTGACAATCAGAACTCGGATCCAAACCAAATAATAATGTGGCTTGATTTTATTAAGTGGTTAGGGGATGATAAAATTGCCCTCAGTAAGCATGAACCGCTAGCAGTCAGAAAAACCATCGATGAAAGCCTAGACAAACCCAAGTCCAATTCTCGGTTCGGCGCAAGTCGGAGGTCGAAGAGATCCGTTTAAAGTAAGGAGTCTCTTAGAAGGATCAATCGGGACGGTATATGGTTCAATTGAGTAGCTTGGAAGACAGGACAAACCGTGTCTCGCGTCAAGCAAAACCAAACCATAAAGAGGTCAAAGCCTTCTCAGAAGTCAAGAAAGTGGCGTAGTGAACCGGCTATGCACGGCGAATCAAGAACTTAGGAATTTGCGGAATAACAACCTGAACAGTCGGTATTTAAATGCTCGAGAGCTGTTCACGCTTCGTTCGGATTTGTTGAGATCGTATCAGTGGCTCGGAACGCCCGATATCAGGCTCTTCGCTCTGTTGGGCCTCTCCGATCGGTACCGCGTAGCCACTCCTTTGGTGGCCACCTATTCATGTTCATTCCGCAGCCACCGCTGGCTTTAGCAGGTTGCCCAGCCGGATAAGAATGGGTTGCGCCCCTCCGAGTGGTGTAACTCAGGCGGTCCTGTGACCCTCTTCGGAGGGTGAACAGGAGCAGTCAGGGTTGACTGCTTGGAAGCTGACTGCGCAGCTCCGTTTATCCACCATGAACCCTGATCACTGAATTGGCAACTCAGCGATCGAGGTGCTGTGTAGATCGAGGGAGACGCTGGTGCGCTTCAGCTGGTGCTGAGTGCTGGCGGGCAGACGGATCACCATCGGCGAGCTCCAGTGCCTCTTCTGGTTCCGGAATCTTGGCCATGGTGGCCTCGGAGAAGAAGCGCCGGCGCTCGAGCTGCCATTCCTCCGGCTGCTCCAGCAGCTGGCTGACCACCAGGCGGGTGATCGCAGCGTCGTTGGGGAAGATGCCGACCACGTTCGTGCGCCGTTTGATCTCCTTGTTGAGCCGCTCGAGCGGGTTGGCGCTCCAGATCTTGCGCCAGTGCTCCTACGGGAAATGTAGGAATGCCAGCACGTCGTCACGGGCGGCCTCCATCACCGGTACGGCTGTGGTGAACTGCTTGCGCAGCATCACGGTGACCCGCTGCCAGTGGGCACGTACCTGATCGGGGGCCTGGATCATAAACACAGCTTTCATGGCCGCTGCCACCATGTCCTGGCCAGCTATCGGGATGCGGGAGAGCAGGTTGCGCAGGAAGTGCACCCGGCACAAGCTGCGCAATGCAGCGCACCTCTCGGTGCGACGCCAGTTGCAGCCCTGGAACATCCGCTTGACCGCCGCCGTCAGTTCCAGGTTGGCGTCTGAGATCACTAGCCGGGCGCCACGAGGCCACGCTCCTACTGCTTCGCAGAAGCCTTCGGCTAGAGGCTGCCCAGGAACTGGCGCCAGAAGCCCTCGGCCTCGCTGTCGCCCACGGCGATTCCCAGCACCTCGCGGTAGCCGAGGGCATTGATGCCGATCGCGACCACCACCGCTCGGGAGCAGACCTGCATATTGCGGCCCAGCCGCTCGTGGAGGTAGGTGGCGTCTAGGTAGACGTACGGGAAGCGGGCGTGGTCGAGCGGACGGCCCAGGAAGGCCTTCACCTGTTCGTCGAGGCCCTGGCAGATGCGGCTCACCTCTGATTTGGAGATGCCGCTGGTACCGCCCAGAGCCTCCACCAGGGCATCGACCTTGCGGGTGGAGATGCCCGGTGTAAGCCTCCATCACCACGGCGTAGAGGGCCTTGTCGACCCGGCGGCGCGGCTCGAGCCAGTTAGGGAAGAAGCTGCCCTGCCTGAGTTACTTCTTGGGAGAAGCCTGCGGCTAGTGGATGGCCCGGGTCAGGTCTCCCACCTGGGTGGTGAGCACCCGCTCGCGGTAGCTGTTGCGGTGGTTGGCACGTTCGTCAGGGCAGCGCTGGTGGAGCTGGGCGCCAACGGCAGCGCTCACCCCGGTTTCCAGCAGGTCCTGGAACCCCCCGCGCACGATCTCCGGAATCAGGGCGCCATCGGTGGTGCCCTCCATGAGCTGAGCCAGCTCGGAGGCGTCACTATGGGAGAGGGTTATGGTTTGTGTTCGGTTTGGTGGTAGTGCTCCGAACAGGTTCACAGACCGGCCCACCCATTGCCACAGCTGAGATCTGAGGGAGGTCAACCATCAGCCCCGGCGTAGCCGGGGCTGATCCTCCCGAGTTACACCACTCCCTAGGACGCCGCTCCCAGAGGTGTGGCCAGACGACGGCGGTCAGGAGGGCCCAACGGGGCAAAACGTATTAAATCGGGCGTTCTGGGCCGTTGAAATGCTGTGCAAATCAGCCCGAACGGAGCGCGATCAGCTCTCTGGAGGGAAAAGCACGGCCATTCAGGCGGGTTCTCCGCAAACTCCTAAACGAAGGATCACTCAACAAGCAAGCTAGGTTTAAGTCAAGATCAATAGGAATGTACAGGGAGTGCTTTACGTTACTGCAGATATCGGTGAGTAATTGATCACGGCAATATGCGATTCGCGCTTCCCGAAGCGGGATGCTATGATCCACATAGTCGAGAAGTAATGGCACGATTCTCTGATCAGGCACTCTATCTCATTATATCACTTGTGCCATCCGTTGAGCTGTTCTCTATGATGTAGAGCCGTAATGCATGGCACCAGTCTTGATCCCCAAGAGACAAGACTGCTTGAACATTGGCAACAATAGTTTGATGACAGCCCCTAGCGCAATCAGCAAAATATAATTCCATCTAGCAATCATATTCTGTCTGGTTTGTTAACAAGGCTAATGATTAGACTAAAATATGCGTGAATAGGAGTGTAACTCAACAGGGTAGTTAGCAGCCCTACAGGCGATTAGGGAGACAGTGTATTAATAGATTATTGATTGACCTAAAAGACAGGGCGATGATGTCAATCAATGTGTAATGATAAGCAAGTGAACAAGAAAAGACAATAAGCTACAGCAATAGTCAATAGATTGTCTGCTGTCAGAGAGGTAGGGCGATATCATGAGCAAGCCAAAGCTTTATTATAGGCTTTTACTGTAGCCGTGGCTGTTGATGTCCAGCTATATGCTGACGCCCTAGATATACCTGCTCTTCGAAGGCGATCACGAAGATTTGAATCCGATAATAGTGTTTCTATAGCTGTGGTAAGTTCATCACAAGAGGTAGCGTCGACAAGCAAGGCTGCATTCGTTGCAATCTCAGCAAGTGACGAATTATTTGACGTTATTACTGGTAACCCACACTGCATAGCCTCTAAGACGGGCAAGCCAAATCCCTCATACAGTGAAGGGTAAACAAAGAAAAGTGCTTGACTATATACTGTGGGCAATACTTCATCAGGAAGATAGCCAGTAAATACTACATTGTCAGAAACGCCAAGTCTTTTCGAATATGAGGCGAGATCGTCTTTAACCCAACCCTTACCACCAACAAGGACTAAGGAAACATCAGTGCTAGGGATTGAAGAATGTATCTTAGCAAAAGCTTCAAGCAGTAGCTTTGTATTCTTACGAGGCTCAAGGGTAGCCACAGACAGAATATACTTAGAGGGTAGCTGTAGAATCGGAGTTGGTGGAGTAATACCTACATTAACTGACTCATACTCGGGGTAGAGGCTAAAACCTTTAGAAGCAGCTAAGGGGGTAACAAAGACTCTTTGGTGGTCAACATAATTAAGTGCGTTGACAAGATCATTTTTTGTCGAATGGGATATAGCAAGAACAAAGTCAGTAGGGCGAATGCTTCTTAGGAACTCATTAAAATGTCCTGGTTCGACTGAATCACAAAATTCGGGGTGCAAGTGTGGTATTAGATCGTAGGATGTAACTATACGCTGAAGAGTTGAATTAAGATCATGAGGTGCTGTAATCCACTCATGACATCTATGGGTAAAATGTACTAAGGCTCTTTTGGGTGGCAAATGTCCGTAGACCAAGTTCTTGAGTTTGGAAACGAGGGAGCCAACTAACCTATGACTACTAGTAGATCTTCCTAAGGTAGGACCACTAGAATGCTGCTTATTGTCTATAAGAAGACTACGGATAAGAGAGTGAGTTTTATTGTGATAGAGCTTAACAGCTACGCTAGAGAATGCAGATGAACAGTAGTAAAGAAGTCGCCTTACTAAGGGAAGATGTCGCAAAGGATTGCGGGAGAGACGAAAGGCAACAGAAAAAAGGAGTTTAACAACTGGATCGTGGTGAAGTAGTGATGTATCAAGGTTAAGTTTGGTACATGCTGAAAAAGTGTTGTGAAGTAGGTGGCAATCACCGCTAAATGGAATGAGTCGAATATCATCTCGAATAGAAAGAGACTCAACAATATTGCGAATATAAAAGAAGATTCCAGTACGTGCAAGATTATTGAGCTCTGCCAGGCCAAGGACGGAAAGCTCAATAAAAACGACTAGCTTCTTAGAGCATGATCCAGAGGGTAAATACGGATATTCTTGGCTTTCTAGCTTGGAGCGAGATATCTGCGTATTATATATGTATTGCTCTGCAAGAAGAGCCCAGGTGTGATTAGGCTTATCATTATACAGAGTGCTATATTTAGAAACACAGGATAAGTCGAAGGGATTAAGCCCTGAAAAATGAAGTATAGATACTGGTTTTCCGTTGTAATACGCTGTATTATTCGATTGATCTAGGTCGATCTCTCCCTGCCAAAGGTTCCAGTGGCCAAGGTTAAAGATTTCATCCTTGCTGATGTAAACATTATCAAATAAAAGAGGTACGAGATTCAGCCAGAGTTGGTCAACGAAGAGACCGTCATGCTGCCTGCTGTCATTAGATGATAAACGGCCACGTGAATTTTCAGAATAATGCCTAAAGCGATCCTTCAGAAACGTGATAACTTTTAGTGCTGTATCAGAGCGCGACATGCCGAGAACGCCACCATTATATAGGCCATGAGTAATAATATTGATTTCATTCGGGTTTACATTGGCAAGTAAATGTGGTTGTTTTATATGAGCAGTAAGAAATATATCATAATTATGAAGGGTTCGTGAAACTTCTAAAATGCTGCCGACTATTGCAACATCACTGTCTATAAAAACCCAAGACGAATAACTCGTGTGCTGAAATAAGTATTCATGACACCAAGGGCGTAGAGCGCATGACAGTTCAAAGGGGCTATATCTAGTGGTGAGCTCATTAAAAAGACGAGTTTCGACAATATCTTCCATCTCAACGACATAACTAGCCCCATCTCTGAGTAGAACACTACAATTGTGGCGCGTAATCCTGCCAATAGTGAATACAATGAAATCTGCTTCCTCGTTCGTAGACTTAGCATATGACAATAGGGTTAAGGCTTGATGCAGATAATCATTAGTTACGAGTGTTGCAATGCAAGTCATGGTTTGAGTGTTGGGAAGAATCATTGTTGATCGGTATACTGAAGACAACCCTAGGGAATATTCCCATTAAACTCAGGTATGGTTTGGGGCCTTTCCAATTGACTACATGAATTCGCTGATAACTTCGCGCTAAGGCCATGAAGTGCAAAAAGCAGGTGCAATGTCTAAGTGTTATGTAGATGTGGTCTCGTGTGAAGCACTAGTTATTGTGATAGAGCCTCCCTATCACAAGACCAGCTCCAACGATTGTCGTTAGACCCGTCGGCTTGCATGCATGCGGCGGATGTACATCTATAATCGGAGATACATTCTCGGCGTTCTAGCGATGATGTATGGTGAATTGAGGCGCCGTCAATATGCTTCTTTATACGGCCATTTAAAATTGATGTTGCCAAGCATATTGTATTCTTAGACGCTCATTAAGCTCGCTAACTGGAACTACTTAGTACAGCTCGTTAAAGTACATCTTAGAAACTATGGCTTCAATTGTGAAGGAAGTCTTCCAGCCAAGACGTTGAAAGATTAGTGATGGATCCATAGAGGAATAAGCAAGATCTGAAGGCCTCATTAATGAGTCGAGTGATTCAAGGTGATCTGAAATATCAAGACCAGCGACTGCAAATGCTAGCTGAGCAAACTGTCTTAGTGAAACTGTCTTCCCAGAAGCAATTAGAAAGTCTGATGGTGAATCCGATTGCAACATAAGATGAATGGCTTTAACATAGTCAGGCGCCCAACCCCAATCCCGCCAGATGTCAAGGTTCCCAAGTTGTATCTTTGACTGTGAACCCGCCTTAATTGAACGAACGCCCTCAATTATCTTTTGGGTAACAAAACGCTTAGGTCTAAGGGGTGATTCATGGTTGGCAAGGATGCCAGTACAAGCATACATATTATAAGCATCTCGATAGGCAGCTACCTGCCAAAAGGCAGCAGCCTTGGCGACAGCATAGGGACTTCGTGGTTGGAATGGAGTTCGTTCAGTAGCCGGAAGATCGCCTGTATTGCCAAAACATTCAGAACTTCCTGCACTAAAGAAACGGATAGATCCACCTAGGAATCTGATGACTTCTAAGAGATTTAGAGTCGCAAGTGAAATAGATTCAATACACTCAACAGGTTGCTCAAATGAAAGGCCTACACTTGTCTGTCCTGCTAAATTATAGATCTCATCAGGAAGGGTGCTGGATACAACCTTTAGCACGCTTCTAAAATCACTTGGAGCAAGCGAAAGAATTTCAACGTCAGACACGATTCCAAGGCATTCAAGCCTGGTAAGGCTTGCCATTTGGGCGTCGCGGCTAGTGCCAACGACACGATATCCTTGGTGGAGCAAATGACGAGCCAAATAAGCACCGTCTTGCCCGGTTACACCTACAACTAATGCTGTCTTACTCATGGCGCACTGTAGGGCGGATTCTCCATCGAGCCCACCACCTTGAAGCCCTTCAGGCGCAGCAGTGATTCCTTGCGGGCTTCCTCCTTGTCGTGCTCCACCATCTCCGCCACCAGCTGCTCCAGGGTGGTGGTGGGCTGC
>Ga0079300_10000031_pt1 | contig 38681 bp, 31 predicted proteins | sample Wag4_2014_7_11_FD_74799 | JGI IMG/M metagenome (GOLD analysis project Ga0079300, IMG submission 74799) | Fresh water microbial communities from Ohio, USA - Utica-2 Time Series HT 2014_7_11 | ecosystem: Environmental > Aquatic > Freshwater > Water tank | place: USA: Ohio | collected 2014-07-11
CTGCGGGTTGGTGGTGGACCCCGTCTGGCCGCCGTAGTCCTCGAAGCGGAGGGCCAGCTGGGCGTTCAGGCTATCGGTGATCGGCAGGTTCAGTTCGCCGAACACGGCGTAGACGCTCTGCTCCAGGCGCAGGTTCTTGTTCTGGCCCAGGAAGATATACGGGCCGGTCCGGAAGGCGCAGGTCGAGGTGCCTTCCACCGGGCAGGGCGTGATGTCGGCGTTGTAGAAGGGGCTGTCGATCTGCTGGAGGTAGGTGACCTTCCGGTATTGGGCGCCGGCGGCCCAGCCGATGTCGCCGCCTGGCAGGGCCAGGACTGGCAGCTGGCCATTGAGCACCGCGTCGAAGACGAAGGTGTCCTGCTGGGCCCGGAACTTCTGGCGGTCGAACAGCCAGGCCACCAGGGACTTGCTGTTGGCGTTGGTCGACACAAAGCCGGGGTTGGTCAGGCCCAGGGCCGGGTTCCCGGCATAGGCATTGGAGAAGGGGTTGAAGTACTGGCAACCATTGGCGCCCGGGGTGGAGCCCGTGCAGCCCGGTCCGCCCAGGCCGTTCAGGGACCGCTGCAGCCGGTCGATCAGGATGTCCGTCGTCTGCTGGTCCTGGAGCTCGCGGATGTAGGTGGCACCGAGCTGGTAACCAATGTCGTAGAATCCGGTGTCGCCCGACAGGTCGGCGGCGATCCGGACTTCCTCGTACTTACGGCTGCCGCTCTGGCCGCCGCGGCCGCCCGTGGTCGGGTTGCCACCCGCACCGAGGGGACGCCACAGGGTGGCCAGGGCGCTCTGTGCCGTCCCGATCAGGGCACCGTTGCCGGTCTGGGTCAGGAAGGTGTTGAAGCCGGGGTTGGAGGCCGCAACGCTGTAGACATTGACCGAACCCGGGCCGTTGGGGCCGGAGGTCGGCGGATAGCCCGGCGAGAACCGATAGTCTGGCTGCGAGGTCTGGGTGTAGAGGGCCTCGACGTGGAACTTGGAAGAGTCCCCAACGTCGGCATTGAACTCACTGTAGAGTTGGTACTGGTCCTGCTCCTCGACGATGTTGTCGAAGGGGATGTAGGTGAAATAGCAGGCCGGGGTTGCGCCGCTGAAGCCAGCGAAGCCGCCGACGGCGGTGCAGTTGGCATCGACCGCAAAGCCGATGGTCGAGCCGCCGCCATTGGCACCGGAGCGGATGGTATAGGCACCCGGCTGGCCCAGGACCGACCAGCCCGAAGGGTTGGTGGTGTAGGGTGCCGTCACCCAGTCGCGCTCGACGTTGGCGAGTTGGCCGCGGTGCTTGTAGGCGGCGCTGATCATCAGGTTGGAATTGTCGCCCACCCAGCCGTAGAGGATGTTGGCGTTGTAGTCGCCGCCGTCCGAACCCGGCACATAGCGATAGTCGCCGCCGACCTCGATGCCGCTGAAGTTCTTGCGGGTGATGAAGTTGGCCACGCCGCCGATGGCGTCCGAGCCGTAGGTCGCCGCAGCGCCGTCCTTCAGCACCTCGACCCGGCCAATGGCCGATTCCGGCAGGAGGTTGGTGTCGGCCTGGTAGCCAGCGAAGCGCTTGCCGTTCAGGAGTACCAGGGTCCGCTGGGCGCCGAGGCCGCGGATGTTGATGGTGCCGCCGCCGTTGCGGCCCTGGGAAGCGGTGGAGAACTGGTTGGAGTCGCCGAGGACCGGACCGGAGATGGGCAGGGTCTTGATGATGTCGAGGATGGAGGGCGAGCCGCGCTTTTCCAGGTCTTCCTGGTTCAGCACCGCGACGGGGATGGCGGTGTCCTTCGGCGTGCCCTGGATGAAGGAGCCGGTAACGACCACTTCGTCGACCGTGTTGGCCTTGGTCTCCTGGGCCTGGGCGGCACCTGCCACCATGAGGCCGGCCGCGACCGCGATCGCTGACGCGCCATATAGATAATGACCCTTCATCGTACGTTTCCTCTCCCTGCGCCTTCGGCCTGATTGCCCGTTTTCGGCACCATTACGACCACATTGCCCCGTCTTCAGGGATACCGCTATTACATTTTTATCACATTTCGGGACGGAGATGGCGCTTTCGTCCAAACAAGAGCGTTCGCAGGTACCCAGGACTCACAATCCTGTTGAAATCCCTTCGTTCCCTGGCTTTCGCGCCTCACCCAGCTTCAGGCCCGCAGGGGAGAAACCCTGGGGACAAACCAGAGGGCGTCCACGGCTCCCGGCCAGCCGGCGGGCCTGCGGACCCTGTAGGTTGCCGGCGGATTTCTGCGTCCGGTATGCCCTGCAGACCGGATTGTCCGCCCAGTTCCGATCCTATACGGCTTCCGCCACGCACCAACATCCCCCTTCCGGAAGGCGAGCGGGGACTCATTTGACCCGGGGGAATCCGCCCTGGGCGCATTCCAGGGAGAGAGACATGACCACGGGCTTCGATGATATCTTTTCCATCCGGGGCAAGGTCGCCCTGGTCACCGGCGGTTCGCGCGGCATCGGCGAGATGATCGCCGCCGGCTTCCTGGCGGCGGGCGCCAAGGTCTATATCTCCTCGCGGAAGGCCGATGTCTGCGACGCCACCGCCGAGCGCCTAGCCGCGATCTACGGCGGGACCTGCATCTCCCTGCCGGCCGACCTGTCCCAGATGAGCGGCATCGAGTCCCTCGCCGCCCGCCTGGCGGAGAAGGAGGACAAGCTCGACATCCTGGTGAACAACGCCGGCGCCGCCTGGGGCGCGCCCATCGAGTCCTTCCCCGAGGTGGGCTGGGACAAGGTGATGGACACCAACGTCAAGGGCGTCTTCTTCCTGACCCAGAAGCTCCTGCCCCTGCTGCGCAAGGCGGCGGGCGAGGGGGCCCCGGCGCGGGTAATCAACATCGGGTCCATCGACGGCCTGAAGTCGGCGGCCTTCGACACCTTCTCCTACGGCGCCTCCAAGGCCGCCGTGCACCACCTGACCCGCTTCCTGGCCGCGCACCTGACCAAGGAAAAGATCCTCTGCAATGCCATCGCCCCCGGCCCCTATCCGACCTGGATGCTGTCCACCGGCGTGGGCTTTGGCGGCGAGACCGAGAACGCCGACTGGGACCAGGTGGGCCGAGGCAACCCCTCCGGCCGGGTCGGGACGGCCCAGGACATTGCGGGCCTGGCCATCTTCCTGTCGTCGCGGGCGGGCGAGTACGTGGTCGGCCAGGTGATCGCCAGCGACGGCGGCGCCGTGGGAACGTCGTAAGTCTTCCCCTGCTGCGCCTGCCGGCTCAGCGGCCGATGAAGATCGGCTCGCGCTTTTCCACGAAGGCGCGGGCCGCCTCCTTGTGGTCGGTGGTCTGCCCGCAGTGGACGTGGTGGGTGGCCTCCAGGTCCAGGCAGTCGTCCACCTCACCGGACATGGCCCGATTGAGGTTCTCCTTCATGTAGCGGTAGGCCACGGTGGGCCCGCCGGCCAGGCGCAGGGCGATCTCGCGGGTCTTGGCCGCCAGGTCTTCCGGTGCCGCCACCCAGTTGGCGAGGCCCAGGCGCAGGGCCTCCTCGGCACTGACCCGCTCTGACAGGTAGTAAAGCTCCCGCGCCTTGGCCGAGCCTACCAGTTGGGTCAGGAAATAGGTGCCACCATAGTCGCCCGAGAAGCCAACCCGGGCGAAGGCCGTCGTCAGGATGGCGCTGGTGGCCATGATCCGCATGTCGCAGGCCAGGGCCAGGGACAGGCCCGCCCCGGCCGCCGGGCCGGGTAGGGCGGCGAGGGTGGGCTTGGGCATCTTGAACAGCCGCCCGGCCGTCGCCCTCTGGTTCACCCTCTGGCGGTGAATGGCCCCGTCGATGGAGCTGCCGCCACCACCCTGGTTGGACTCATCCATGCCCTTCACGTCGCCGCCGGCGCAGAAGCCCTTGCCGGCACCGGTCAGCACTAGGACCTTAACCTCTGCATCCAGTTCGGCCTTGGCCAGCTGGTCAGCCAGGGCCGCCGTCATGGCCCCGCTCATTGCGTTGCGGGCCTCGGGGCGGTTGAGGGTCAGGGTCAGGACGCCGGCGTCGAGGTCGGCGAGCAGGTCCTGGGTTCCGGTGTCGATGGCGGCCATGGGAAATCCTCTCGGTGAAATTCTAGGGTCGATGAGATTCTGGGGTCGGTGAGATTCTGGGGTCGGGCGGCGGTCTGCCCGCGACTGTCGTTGCAGATACCTAGCGTTCAGTTTCAGGCCCGCAGCGGGCCGGCGTCAACGACCTATCCTCGCCAGACTGACGGAACCGTCATGCTTGACCCCCGCCGGAGGCGATGAGACGGTTCATACCGCAGTATCAAAACAGACTTACGCAGGGGCAGCGCCTGCGACAGGGAGACCAGACATGGGCGACGTGGCCAGCGGTGGAAAAGTGCTCACTCGGGACGAGGTGCCCTTTGATCCGGACGCCCTTCGCGACCGCTATCGGGCCGAGCGCGATAAACGCGTCCGGGCGGACGGGAACGAGCAGTACCTGCAGATCGCCGGCCGGTTCGCTGACTTCGGCGACGACCCCTATATCGAGGCCCCCATCCAGCGCGAGCCCCTGACCGACGAGGTCGAGGTGGTGGTGATCGGAGGCGGCTTCGGCGGCCTGCTGGCGGGTGCCCGGCTGCGCGAGGCCGGGGTGAAATCCCTGCGCATGATCGAGGCCGCCGGCGACTTCGGTGGTACCTGGTACTGGAACCGCTATCCAGGTGCCGCCTGCGACATCGAGAGCCTGGTCTACCTGCCCCTGCTCGAGGAGACCGGCTTCATCCCCGAGATGCGCTACACCAAGGCGCCGGAGATCTACGAGCACTCGAAGCGGATCGCCCGGCACTACAACCTCTATGAGGACGCCTGCTTCCAGACCTCGGTCAAGGACCTGTCCTGGGACGAGGCGGCCCAGCGCTGGATCATCACCACCAACCAGGGCGACGCCATGCGGGCGCGGTTCGTGGTCATGTCCAACGGTCCCCTGAACAAGCCCAAGCTGCCCGGCATCCCCGGCATCGAGACCTTCAAGGGGCACGCCTTCCACACCAGCCGCTGGGACTATGAGTACACTGGCGGCTCGGTCCTGGGCGGCCTTGACCGGATCGGCGACAAGCGGATCGGCATCATCGGCACCGGTGCCACCGCCGTGCAGTGCGTACCGCACCTGGCCGAGGGGGCGGGCCAGCTCTACGTCTTCCAGCGCACCCCCTCGGCGGTGAACGTGCGCAATGACCAGCCCATCGACGCCGACTGGGTCCGCTCCCTGCCGCCCGGCTGGCAGAACCACCGGATGGACAACTTCAATATCCTGGTCAGCGGCGGCTACGCCAAGGAGGATCTGGTCAATGATGGCTGGACCGAGGCCTTCCGGGAGCTGATCTTCATCGCCCGCAAGCAGGGCGCGGCGGGGCTTTCACCGGAAAAGCTGGCCGAGCTCATGGAGATCGCCGACTTCGCGACCATGGAGCGCATTCGCGCCCGGGCGGAGGCGGTGGTCAAGGACCCGGCCACGGCCGAGGCCCTGAAGCCCTGGTACCGCCAGTTCTGCAAGCGGCCGTGCTTCCACGACGAGTACCTGCAGGCCTTCAACCGGCCAAGCGTCAAGCTGGTGGACACCAACGGCAAGGGCGTGGAGCGGATCACGGAAAACGCAGTGGTGGTGGACGGCGTCGAACACGAGATCGACTGCCTGATCTTCTCCACGGGCTTCGAGGTGGGCACCAGCTTCAGCCGGCGCTACGGCTACGACATCCATGGCCGGGGCGGAAAACCCCTCAGCCAGGCCTGGGCGGACGGCGTTCGCAGCCTGCATGGCCTTATGGTCCGGGGCTTCCCGAACCTGTTCTTCCTGGGGTCCACCCAGGGCGGCTTCACGGCCAACTACCCGCACAACCTGCGTGAGCAGGCGGGGCATGCGGCCTACATCATCGACCAGGTGAAGGCCCGCCAGGGCCGGGCAGCCGAGCCCTCCGAGAAGGCCGAAGCCGGCTGGGTCGCGACCATCATCGACAAGGCCCGCAACAACCAGGCCTATCTGGAGGCATGCACCCCCGGCTACTACAACAACGAGGGCAAGCCCTACCTGGCCAACGCCCAGAACACCAACTACGGCGGCGGGCCCATCGAGTACTTCCGCCTCCTCGCCGACTGGAGGGCCTCGGGCGATCTGCCCGGCATGGAGGTGATCTGAGGCGCGCATGGACCAGCTTTCCCTCGAGATCCGGGACGGGATCGCCGTCATCACCTTCAGCAACCCGCCGCTGCAGGTGATGACGCCGGCGACGATGAACGCGCTCAACCGCATGTTGCCGGATCTGAGGTCCGACGACGTCCGCGCCGTCGTCTTCACGGGGTCGGACCCGACCTACTTCATCCGCCACTTCTCGGTGGAGGAACTGGACGCGAATACCCGGGGCGGGGGCGGCGGCTGGGACCGGCCCATGGCCGAGATCCTTTACGAGCTTGAGCACCTGCCCAAGCCCTTCATCTGCGCCCTCAACGGCTCGGCTGCGGGCGGTGGCCTGGAATTCGCCCTGGCGGCGGATATCCGGGTGGCCAAGGACGGCCCCTTCCGTTTCGGCCTGCCGGAGGTGTCGGTGGGCATACTGCCCGGTGGCGGCGGCACCCAGAGGCTGACCGCCATCGTCGGCCGGGGCCGGGCCCTGGAAATGATGCTGCGGCCCCGCCTGGTCTCGGCCCAGGAGATGCTGCAACTGGGCGTCTTCCAGGAGGTGGTCCCGGAGGACAGTGCCGAGACCGCCCTGGACCGGGCCCTTATCATCGCCCGGGAGATCGCCGGCCGCCCGGCCCGGGCCGTGGCCCACATCAAGCGCCTGGTCCGCGAGGCGGTCTCGCCCGTCACCATGGAAATGCTCAAGCTGGAGGGCCGGCTCTTCGCCGACCTCATGACCCAGCCCGAAACCCAGGCCCTCCTCAAGGGCGTGGCCAACCAACACCGGGCCGAGCGCGGCGGCTGAAATTCAGAAGGCCCCGGTGGCACCGGGGCTGCAGGGAGGAATGCGATGAAGGACTTCAGCGGCAAGATCGCGGTTGTGACTGGCGGCGGCAGCGGCATAGGCCGGGCCCTGGTGCAGGCCCTGACCGCCGAGGGCTGCAGCGTGGCCATGTGCGACATCCGCGAGGCCGATATGCTTGAGACGGTCCGCATCGCTGAGAAGACCGCCGTCCAGGGGGTGAGGATCACCACCTTCGTGGCCGACGTGGCCCAGGAGAAGGAAACCCTGGCCTTCCGCGACCACACTGGCGAGCAGCACGAGACGGACCACGTGCACCTGTTGTTCAACAACGCCGGCATCGGCGGGGGCGGCAGCTTCGTCAACACCCCCCGGGACCAGTGGGAGCGAACCTTCGCGGTGTGCTGGTACGGGGTCTACTACAATGCCCGGGCCTTCCTGCCGATGCTGTTGAAGGCCCCCGAGGCGCACATGATCAACGTCTCGTCGGTCAATGGATTCTGGGCCTCACTCGGTCCGCAGACGGCCCACACGGCCTATTCCGCCGCCAAGTTCGCGGTGAAGGGCTTTACCGAGGCCCTCATCAACGACTTCCGCAACAATGCCCCGCACGTGAAGGCCAGCGTGGTCATGCCTGGCCATATCGGAACCAACATCGCGATCAACTCCATGTCCGAGTTCGCCCCGCCGGAAGGTGCGACCGTGGAGGCCCGGGCCATGGGCGAGGCCTTCCGGGACACTGGCCTGCCGCCATCGGAGGCGGCGAAGATCATCCTGGACGGTGTCCGGGAGGAACGCTGGCGGATCCTGGTCGGTCCCGACGCAGTGGCTCTCGACAAGGCCGTGCGCGCTCACCCGGAAGCGGCCTACGAGCACGGCATGGCGGATCTCGTCGCCCAGGCCCGCACTGAGGGCTAGACTTGCTCCGGTTGACGGGCCCTCGATCCCATGGAATTTTGAGCGAACGGTATCTCAGGTGAGATAGTGTTGGTGGGGATTAATCGTCCCGTTTCAGGGCCTGCACTGCAATGAGAGCAAGTCTGGCTGAGCAGTTTTGAGGAGTTGAGTCATGAGCCATGATCTGGTGATCCGGGGCGGTTCCGTCGTGGACGGTACGGGCGCAGCGGCGCGGACGGCGGATATCGCCATTGACGGGGGCCTGATCACGGCCATCGGCAAGGTCGAAGCTCGCGGCCTCCGCGAGATCGATGCCGATGGCCTCCTGGTCACCCCGGGCTTCGTTGACCTTCACACCCACCTCGACGCCCAGATCGGATGGGATCCAGACCTGACCCCGGTCAGCTGGCACGGCGTGACCACCGCGCTTCTCGGCAACTGCGGCCTGACCTTCGCCCCCTGCAAGCCCGCGGACCGGCCCCTGCTGGCGGCGATGATGGAGACGGTCGAGGACATCCCCCGCGAGGCCATCCTGTCGGGCCTGCCCTGGACCTGGGAGGACTATGGCGGCTATCTCGACGCCCTGGACGGCATCCGTCCCGGGATCAACGTCGCGGGCCTGATCGGACACTGTGCCGTTCGCTACGCGGTCATGGGCGACCGGTCCTTCGCGGACCAGGCGACGCCCGAGGAACTGGACCAGATGTGCGCCATCGTGGCCGAGGCCATGGACCGCGGTGCCATTGGCTTCTCCACCAACCGTTACGAGCCCCACAAGGCGCCCGACGGCCGGTCCATCCCCGGCACCTTCGCAGACGTCTCCGAGCTGGTCGCCATCGCCCGGACGGTCGGCGCCCGGAGTGGACTGATGCAGGCGGTGGGCGCTTCGCCCGAGGTCCTGCAGGCCATCGGCGATTCGGGTGCCCGGGTCTTGTTCAGCTGGGGCGTCGGTACCCAGAAGGGCGCGGGACGCGGCAGCGCGGACTTCCTCGACAAGATGATCGGCGAACGGGACATGACCGCCATCATCCAGGTCCGCGGAACCGGCTTCATGTTCGGCCTGCAGTCTCACCTACCTTTCCGCGGCGAGACCTGGAGCCGGATCCGCAGGCTGGACCTGGCCGGCCGGCTCGAGGCCATCCGCGATCCGGCGACGCGCGAAGCCCTCACCACCGAGGGTCGCCGGACCGACGACTGGAAGGACCTCTCGACAATCTATGACCTCGGATCCGGTGACAGCCCCGACCACGGCCAGGAGGTCGAGCAGAACCTCCGTCGGACCATGGAGGCGACGGGCAAGAGCTTTGTGGAAATCTTCCTCGACCGGGCCCTCGAGACCGACGGCAAGGCCCTCTTCAACCTGCGCATGTTCTGCCAGGACCTGGACGAACTGGGCGACCTGATCTCCAACCGCAACATCCTGCCCAGCCTGGGCGACGCCGGTGCCCACGTCTCGCAGATCATGGACGCCGACTGGTCGACCTTCGTCATGTCCTACTGGGTGCGTGACCGGGGTCTATATTCGGTCGAGGAGGGGGTCCGCCGCATCACCTCAGCGCCGGCCCGTGTGCTAGGCCTGTCGGACCGGGGCGTCCTGGCCGCCGGCAAGCGGGCGGACATCAATGTCATCGACCTTGAGCAACTGAGCAGCCTCCAGCCCCAGATCGTCAACGATTTCCCCGGCGGCGCCCCGCGCTACATCCAGCGCGCCCGCGGCTACCGGGCCACCGTCGTGAATGGCTGCGTGAATATCGAGAATGATCAGCATACGGGAGACCGCGCCGGCGAGGTGCTCCGCCGGGTGCACTGAGGCTCAGGTCTTCCAACCCAGCTTCACCGCAACTCCTCTTGAAGTTGAACCTGCGCCGGAGCGGATCGCCGCTTCCGGCGCATTTTTCCGGGTCTGCGGGGAGGGCACCCGTCTAGAACATAAATAAATATTTGCATTAACACGGGACGTTTTTCTAGACTGGACTTCCCTCGAACCCTTGGGCGCAGTCGTGATCCATCCCCGTCGCAGCCTGGTTCCGTCCCAGGTCTTGGCCGCAACGGCGGCCAGCCTCATTGTCCTCGCCGCTGCAGGGGCCTCCGCAGCCGAGGATCCCCAGGTACAGAAGCTCAGAGAACAGCTTGAGCGCCAGCAGGCGGTCATCGAAAGTCAGGAAGCCCGGCTGCAGCAGCAGGAGCGCCTGCTCCGCGATCTGGCGGCTCGGATCGGGCCGCCTGCACCTGCGACCGCAACGGTCGTCGCCGCCCCGGTGGCGGGCGCGGCCCTGGCTTCAGGTACCGCGGTGGCAAAGGCGGAGGCGGAGGCTATCGACCAGCTGGCCCTGGTGGAAGCGAAGGGGGGTCCAGATGGCGGCAATGACCCCGAGCCGGCGCGCCCGGGGCCGGTCGGGACCCGCTTCGCCGGCCTCGACGTGACCCTGGCGGGCGCGCTTCGAACGACGGTCACCACCACCACCGCCCGGATGCAGCCCGACGCCACACCCTTCTTCGTTCTTCCGAAGATCCCGGGGGTCCCGGATGGAACGACCAAGATTGACGCGCGACTGTCGTCCCTGCTCATCAGCATCAAGGGTGCCCAGCAGGGGGATTTCCAGCTTGGGGGCATGATTTACGCCTACCTGTTCGATGGCGACCTCCTGTCCGGAAAGTACGGTCTGTATCCAGGCTTCGCCTATATCGACGCGACCAGCGACAAGTGGCGGTTTGCCGCCGGCCTTCAGCAGGACGTGTTCAGCCCGATGATGCCGACCATGGTCGACCGCATGTCGGCCTTCGCCGGCTCCGGCAATGCGGGCAACTCCTTCAAGCCGCAACTCCGGGTGGAGCGGTTCTTCGTCAAGGGGACCGACCGGCTTGTGATCCAGGGCGCCATCGCCGACGCCCTGCCCAGCAATATCAAGCCCGGCTTCGTCGACTCGACGGAGAACACGGGTGTTCCCAACCTCGAAGGCAGGATCGCCTGGACCCGTGGAAACGACCGCGAGGCCACCCTGCCCTGGCCCAAGTATGTGCTGGGCTTGTCCGGAGCCACCGGCCGATTCCGGACCCTCTATGACCGGAACCCTGACCCCAATGTCACCGACATCGGTTCCTACACCACCACCCTGAGCGGCGTCGCCGTCGAGGGTTCCTGGAGGCTCACCGACAGGTTTGGCGTCCAGGGCGAAGTCTACAGCGGGAAGGCGCTCGGGGCCTATCTCGCCACCGCCTTCCAGACCGTGAACGCCACCGAGCGCGCGCCGATCTCCAGTGATGGCTACTGGGGTGAGGCGGCCTATTACTGGACGCCCAAGCTGCATTCCCACCTGGGCTACGGCATCGACCGACCGGACAAGGGCGATGGCCCTGGCATCGGCGCCAACGAGACTGCCTTCGCAAATCTCTTCTGGGACCCCAGCCCGATGACGACCCTCGGGTTTGAGGCGACCTGGCGCCAGACCGCCCTGCTCGCCGGCTTCGACCCCCTGGGCCGCCCCATCTATGTCGACAACGACGGCTTCGCCTTCATGCTGTCGTCAGAACTACGCTTCTAACTCCCTCCGCCCCAGCCGCGGGCAGGTCACAATCGAGAACGGAGACTGCAAATGAGAGTCGCCTCCACCGCAGGGTTCATCGCCAGCCTCCTGCTCAGCACCGCGGCCATAGCGGCACCGGCCACCGTCTACAGCGGCGGCGACATCCTCACCATGAAGGGGCCGACCCCTGAGTATGTCGAAGCCCTGGTCGAGAAGGACGGCAAGATCCTCTACGTCGGCCAGAAATCAGGTGCCCTGCGCGCTGCTGGAAGGGATGCCCGCCAGGTCAACCTCGCAGGGGCCACCCTGATGCCGGGGTTCATCGACGCCCACGGCCACCTGATCTACGCCACCCACACCATGCTCGATGCCGATCTTGCCGGTGTGGCGAACATTCCCGAACTGCTGGCCCGCCTGAAGGCGCACGCCGCGGAGACGCCTGAGGGCGAAAGGATCGTCGGGATGGGTTACCGGGCCGAGCAAATGGCCGAGAAGCGGCACCCGACGCGGGCCGAGCTGGATACGGTGAGTGCCACCCGGCCAATCACGATCTCCGACGGGTCCGGCCATCATGGTGTCTTCAACACCGCCCTGATGAAGGAATTGAAGCTGGGCGCCGACACCCCCGACCCGGATGGCGGCTTTTTCGACCGCCTCCCAGGAGGGCGCGAGCTCGAAGGCCATGCCGCCGAGACAGCGTGGATGGCGATCCTTGCGACCCGCAAGCCCCTGACAGATGCCCAGACCCGCAAGGGGGTCCAGCGGGCCTCTCAGCTCTGGGTCGAGAACGGGATGACCACGGCGAGCGAACTGGGGCTCGGGTTGAGCGGTGATGACATTCCGATCGTCACGACGATCATCAACGAGAAGCTCCTGCCCATCGACCTTGTCATGTTCGCCAAGGCCTCAGCCTCCGAGCGGATCATCGACTCCGCCTACCAGATCCAGAAGAGCCGCACGAACCCCAACGGAGATACGAGCGCCGACCTCCTGACCGCCCGCCCGGATCTCGACAAGCGCTACATCAACCGGGTTCGTCTGGCAGGCATCAAGTTCTGGATGGACGGCAGCGTCGACACAGCCTTCCTGTCCCGCCCCTTCGCCAAGAACCCGCCGGGCGTCAGCGCTGCGGACTACCGCGGCATGCGGGTCGATCCCCAGGATCAACTGGTCGCCGCCCTCGACAAATACTGGAAGACCAACCGCCAGATCGCCGCCCACGCCATCGGTGACGAGGCGATTGAGCAGTTACTGGTCGCCGCCGAGGCGACAGCCCGGGAAAAGGGCCTGGATGATGACCGGCCGATCGTCCAGCATGCGCAGTTCCTGCGCCCCGACCAACTGAAGCGGGTCAAGGCCCTCAACGGGACGGTCAGCTTCACCGCGGCCGGTATCTACCCCATGGGAGACTACATCCGGGATCTGATCGGTCCGGATCGGCTGGCCTGGGTCGGGCCTGCCAACTCCGCCGAGCGTTTGGGAGTCAACTGGACGATCAACACCGACTGGCCCGCCGGCGTGAGCCCCAGCCTCATCTATGCCGCCTGGAACGTCGTCAACCGCCAGACCCGTTCAGGCGATATCCTCGTCGCGGACGAGAGGGTGACCCCCTACGCTGCCATGCGGGCCATCACCATCAATGGCGCCTACCAGTACCGGGAGGAGAAGACGAAGGGCACGCTCGAGGCCGGAAAACTCGCTGACCTCGTGATCCTCAGTGCCAACCCTGTGAAGGTGGCCCCGATGGCCATCAAGGACATCACGGTCATGCAGACCCTCAAGGAGGGCAAGGTCGTCTATACCCGTCCGGCCGCCGGACCCGCGAAGACCGCCCAGCTCCCCACAGCCTTCAGTGGTGATGACGCTCATCCCCATGCCTCGGTTGGGCCTATGCTGACGGAGCAGGACCGTCGGACACTCGCTGCGCTTGTCGAGGCGAACGGCAGGGACTGAGGCATCGGGGTGCCTCGCCATTAACCCTGGGGCGGGGCACTGACCCCGGCGGCCGGGCCCGCCTTTGGGCCGGGTCGATCGAAGTACAGGGCCAGGTAGGCGAAGAGCATGCGCTGGGTTTCCTCGACGATCCGCTCTTCCTGGCGGCCATAGTCCAGCAGCCACATGTCGAGCAGGGAGGCGTGCGCCTCAATGGCGCACTGGGCGACGATCATTGCTGTGTCCGGGTCCAGCCCTGCAATCTCGGAAAGGGCTTCGGATATGATCCGGGCGTTTGACTGCCTGAAGCGCCGCAGGAGGCCCGCCAGGCTCGGCGTGGCGCTCATGGCGAGGGACAGTGCGGCCATGCCGGGGTTCTGGCGGCGGATATCCACCAGGTTGCGGAACCCCTCTTCGAGGGCATCCCTCCAGGGTACGCCCCGGTGCATGGCCTCGACGATGTCCCGGGACGTCGCTTCGCGTTCGGCATTGAGCCGCTCGAATATTGCCACCAGGATTTCCTGCTTGTCGCTGAAATAGCGATAGAGGGTGGCGACGTTGATCCCGGCTTCCTCGGCGATTTTCACAGTGGTGAAGGCCTTGAATCCCTCCCGGACCAGAACCTTTTCCGCAGTGACCAGAATGCGCTCGTAGGTCTCCTGGCCCCGGGCCTGCTGGGGAGTCCGACGCGTGCTGTAGGAGGTCCTCCCTGCCGGAAGTGGACGGGGGTTCATCCGTTCGCTCCTGTCCACGTCCCTGACTGAAGCGCTGACAGGGCTTCAGTCACAGAGCACGCCGCGCACCATGGCGTCGGCGAAAAGGCGGGCGCTGACTTCGGGGGCCTCGCCGGGCTGCCACCACACCAGTTCGGAGGCGGCGTTGATCCCTGCGGTCAGGATCTGGGCTGTAATGCTGGTGTCCAGGGGCCGGACCGAACCGTCGGCGATGCCGTCGCAAAGCGTGGAGCCCAGGCGGATCGAGATCTGTCGCAGCCGGAACATCAGGTCGGCCTGGATGTCTTCCGGAACCGTCGACAGGGCGCTGGTGCGCAGCAGGGGGGCGGGCCCCACCTGGAGCTCGAGTACGGCCTGCAGCAGGGACTGGATCACTTCCAGCCCGTCCCCACCGCCGGCCTCCGCGGCGTCGATGGCCCGCCAGAGCACGTCGAAGGTACGCTGGAAGCAGGCGACCACCAGGTCATCCTTGGTGGCGTTGTAGTGGTAGAAGGCACCCTTGGTGACGTTGAGCTTCGACGAGATCCGGTCGACCGAGGCGCCGTGGTAGCCCTCGTCATTGATCAGCTGGGTGGCGGCACGGAGGAAATGCTCGGCCGAGCCCTCGTCGATCTCTTCCCCGACCGGCTGCAGGTCCAGGCGCCGCGGTCCCGGCAGCCTGCCGTCCCGGGGAATCCCGTCCAGCAGGATGGAGGCAATGCGTACGGCGATGCGCGGGTAGTCCTCGACCCGCCAGGTGTAGATCCAGGCGTTGACGAAAGTCAGGGCGCTGAAGAGAAAGTGGGTGCGTCCATTGAGGTCGGACCGGCTGCGGTTGTCCCGGCGGTCCAGGAGCGACCTGATCGTCCGGAAGAGCTCGACATAGGCCTGATTCACGCCCTCGCAGTTCAGGGCCCGGACGTCATTGAAGACGGTCAGGGGCTCAGCCTCGCCAAGCTCTATGCGCTGCTGGAGGTCGATGAACAGGTGGATGAAGGACTCGACGCGCGCCCGTTCGGTGTCGTGCCCCCGGGCCGCCTCGGCCAGGGACTGGATCCGGCCAATGCTGCGCTCGAAGGCTGCGGCCGCAAGTTCTTCCTTGTTGCGGAAGTAGTAGATGACGCCGGTGGGCACGAGGTCCAGGCGCGCGGCGACGTCGCCCAGGGTCATGCCCCGCACGCCATGGCGGTTCATTTCTCGCACCGCCGAGGCGATGATGGCCTCGCGCCGGGCCATGTAACGCCGGCTGGGGGTCCGGGTCCCGGCGACGGCGGGGGGAGCCTCGACAGCAGGGTCTTCGGTGGTCATCGGGTGCCTCCACACCAGACGCCGCATCGGCGTCGGCAGGCTGTCCCTTCGGGATAGAGCGGCTTGTGAGGCCGGTCAATCAGGGCCAATCTTGGGGGGTGAAGGCGCACAGACGCCACGGGGGGAAACCATGCTTCTGCAGGGACTGAAGGTCGTTGAGCTGGCCACCTGGATCGCCGCGCCGGGCTGCGCCGCCATCATGGCCGACTGGGGTGCCGATGTGATCAAGGTGGAGTCCCTGGGGGGAGACGCCATCCGTACCTACTACCCGGAGAGCGCCGAGACCCCCGGCAATCCCATCTTCACCATGGAGAACCGAGGCAAGCGCGGCGTGGCCCTGGACATCGCTTCGCCCGAGGGCCGCGAGGGCCTGCTCGCCATACTGAGGGACGCCGACGTCTTCATCACTAACGTGCGGCCGGGTGCCCTGAAGCGCGCGCGCCTGGACTATGACGCCCTGCACGCCGCCTTCCCCCGGCTGATCTACGCCAGCGTCTCGGGGGTGGGACTGGAGGGCCCGGACGTGGACCTGCCGGCCTTCGACATCACCGTCTTCTGGACCAAGAGCGGCGTCGGCCGCTCGCACATCCCCCCGGACCAGGAGCCCTTCGCCTGCCGGCCGGGTTTTGGCGACCACACCACCGCCCTGGCCACCCTGTCCTCAGTCCTGGCGGCCCTGCATGAGCGCCACGCGACAGGGCGCGGTCGGCTGGTGGAGTGCTCCCTCCTGCGCACCGCGGCCTACGCCCTGGGCTGGGACATGGCCACCCAGTTGCGCTTCGGCGAGGCACCCACCACACAGCCTCGGCACATGCGGCCCCATCCGATCTCGGGCATTTACTTCCGAACCCTAGACGACCGCTGGATCACCTTCGTGCTCAAGGGGCCGACCTGCTATCCGACCCTGATGAAGGTGCTGGGCCACCCGGAGCTCATCGACGATCCCCGCTACGCCTTGCCATCGACCGACCTCGACATCGTCCGCGAGATCCGCGCCCGGGTGGACGAGGCCTTCTCCCGGATGACCCTGGCCGAGGCGGCGGTGATCCTGACCGAGGCGGACCTCGCCTGGGCACCCCTGCAGAGCCTGTCGGAGGTGGTGGGGAGCGAGCAGTACCTGGCCACGGGCTGTGCGGTGGAGGTGTCAGATGGCTGGGGCGGGCGCATGGCCTCACCGGCGGCGCCGGGCCGCTTCCCCGAGGGCGCGCCCGAGGTGACCCGCGGGGCACCGAAGCTGGGCGAGCACACCCGGGAAGTCCTGGTTGAGGCCGGGGTCGCGGAAGAGGTGATCCAAAAAGTCATGGCCCGGCTCGGGTGAGCACGGGCCACGACAGGCGCTGAGGCTGACGCCCCCTCCCAGGGGAGGGGGCGGGCCGTATCAGTTGTAGACTTCGAACAGGCCGGCGCCGCCCTGGCCGCCGCCGATGCACATGGTCACCACGGCCCACTTGGCCTTGCGGCGCTGGCCTTCCTGCAGGACGTGTCCCGTCAGGCGGGCGCCGGTCATGCCGAAGGGGTGGCCGATGGCGATGGAGCCGCCGTTCACGTTGTACTTCTCGGGATCAATGCCGAGGTTGTCACGGCAGTAGAGGCACTGGCTGGCGAAGGCCTCGTTCAGTTCCCACAGGTCGATGTCGTCGACCTTCAGGCCGTTCCGCTTCAGCAGCTTCGGAATGGCGAAGACCGGACCGATGCCCATTTCGTCGGGCTCGCAGCCGGCGACGGCCCAGGAGACGAAGCGGCCGAGGGGCTTAAGGCCCCGGCGCTCGGCTTCCTTGCCTTCCATCAGGAGGACAGCGGCCGCACCGTCGGACAGCTGGGAGGCGTTGCCGGCGGTGATGAAGTTGCCCTCGCCCATGACGGGCTGGAGCTTGGAGAGGCCCTCCAGGGTGGTCTCGGGACGGTTGCACTCGTCACGGTTCACCACGTAGTCGACGATGGTCTCTTCCTTCGTCTCCTTGTTGACCTGTTTCATCTTGGTCTTCATCGGGACGATTTCGTCGGCGAACAGGTTGGCCTGCTGGGCAGCGGCCATCCGTACCTGAGAGCGCAGGGAGAACTCGTCCTGGGCTTCGCGGCTGACATTGTAGCGCTTGGCCACGATGTCGGCGGTGTCGATCATGGCCATGTAGATGGCCGGGGCGATCTTGGCCAGTTCAGGGTCCATGGCCTCGGCGGGCAGGCGTCCACCGCCGACCGAGATGCTCTCCACCCCACCGGCCACAACGCAGTCGGCGCCGTCGCCACGAATGTGGTTGGCCGCCATGGCGATGGTCTGCAGGCCCGATGAGCAGAAGCGGTTGACGGACACGCCCGCCGTGGTCACCGGCATGCCGGCGAGCAGGGCGGCCTGGCGGCCGATATTGGGCGCGCCGTGGGCGTTGTTGCCGAGGAAGCAGTCCTCGACGAAGTCCTTCTCGACGCCCGACTTTTCCACCGCGTGCTTGATCGCGTGGGCCGCCATGGACATTGGCGGCGTCATGTTGAACCCGCCTCGGCCGGACTTGGCCAGACCTGTGCGGGCATAGGAAACGATTACGGCTTCACGCATGAGAAGGACCTCCCTTTAGTTTCGTCGGTTATGGCCGCGCAGATCGGCCTTGGCAATGTGAATCCCCCAGCGGAAACCCCGCCCGCCGGGGCTGTCCGGTTTAGGGCCGGACGAGGAATTTCTCGCCGGTCGCCTTGCGGTTGCAGGCTTGAACGGCTGCGGGGGTGAGCAGGTCGGTGAGCGAGACCTCGGTGGTATAGCCCGAGGCGAAGGTGGTCTTCAGGCCCGCCACGACACGCGCGCGCAGGCGGTCTGCGGCTTCCTTCCCGACCCGCATCAGGAAGGGGGTCAGGAGCCAGCCGCCCAGGCCCCAGGCCATGCCGAAGCCCCGGTTCAGCTCCGTCGGCCCGGTGTCCAGGCCGCCGTAGATGTAGACCTGCTTGTGGGTGGTCGAGCCATAGCGCGAGAAGCCGGCCGGGTTGCGGGCATTGGCGGCGATTTCCATGCCGGTGAGGATCTGGCCGGCCAGCTTGCCGCCGCCGGTCGCGTCGAAGCCCAGGGTGGCGCCCGTTTCGGTCAGGGCCGCCACCAGGCTCTCCATGAAGTCGGGCTGGGAGGAGTCGCAGACCACCTTTGCGCCCTGGTCCTTCAGGATCTTCGCCTGGGCAGGGCTGCGCACGATGTTCACCAGGGGCACGCCATCTTCCAGGCAGATGCGGTTCAGCATCTGGCCCAGATTCGAGGCCGCAGCAGTGTGGACGAGGCCGGAATGCCCCTCCAGCTTCATGGTCTCGACCATACCCAGGGCGGTCAACGGATTGACGAAGCAGGAGGCGCCGTCCCGGGGGTCGGTTCCCTCGGGCAGGAGCAGGGCGTCGGCGGCGCGGACACAGCGATACTCGGCGTACATCTCGCCGCCCAGGATGGCCACGGTGCGGCCCAGCAGGGCCTGGGCCTCGGGGGAGGCGCCGGCAGCCACGACTTCGCCTGCCCCCTCGTTGCCGGCGGGCAGGGCGGCGCCCGCGCGGGCGGCCACGGCCCGGCGCAGGGCCGGCGGGATGGGCGCGGACAGGACGGCGGCTTCACCCGATCCGGAGACCGTGGCGGCCTCCAGGTCTGCGGGTCCGACCAGCAGGCCCAGGTCAGAGGGGTTGATCGGCGTGGCGCGGACCCGCACCAGGACCTCGCCATCGCCCGGCTTCGGCGTCGGGACTCGCGCCAGGGACAGGCGCAACTCGGAGGCGTCGGCGGTGACTTCGGTGCGGAGCTGGAGGAAGGTTTCGGGAACGGGCGCGGTCATGTGCTGGCCTCTCTGAACACGGCGAAGGGTAACGCTCATTTGAGCGGGGGGTATGTCAACCCCCGATGTAGGGGCGGGCGACCCGGGAGGGCGCTGCGCCGGCCTCGCCCGGGCGGGCCTGGACGGCGTCGAAGACATCGCCCCCCTCTGGCAGGGGCCGGCGCAGGGCGGCCTTGATGCCCGCAAGGGTTCCTGTCGGCCAGGCTGCCATCCGCCCTGCCGCCTCACGGGCGTGGTCCAGGACCCCGGAGTCGGGGACCAGGGCCCAGGCGAGGCCCAGTCGGTGGAGGTCGCTCCCGCGTATCCGCTCGGCACCGAGGGCGAGCTGGGCGGCCACGGCCTCCGGTGCCCTCAGCCTCAGCCAGGCCAGGTTCATGGGGGCGTGCATGCCGATGGCCGCCTCCCCCACAGTCAGGACGGCGTCCTCGCCGGCAACCATCAGGTCCGAGGCCAGGGCGAGGGCGGCACCGGCGTTGATGGCGTAGCGCTCAAGGGCGCAGATGATCACGGCGGGGCAGGCGTAGAGATCCCGGTGAAAGCCCGTCCAGTCCGCCGCCCAGTCACCTCCGCCCCGGAAGAGGTCGACATCCAGGCCGGAGCAAAAGGTCCCGCCCTCGCCGCGCAGCAGGATGACCCGTACCCCGCTGGCGAGGAGTGCGGCGAGGCCTTCCCGCAGGTCTGCGGCGGATTGGGGCGCCAGGGCGTTGCGGCGATCCGGTCGGTTGAGGACAAGCTCGCCCCAGCCGTCATGGAGGACGGTCAGGACCGGTGCGTCGGTCACAGTGGTGGGTCTCCCGAGATGGCCTCGAGGTTGCGCACGTGGGCCGCCTCATCCAGTCGGTAGAAGGACCAGGTGGCGATGGAGGCCAGGAAGAGCACGATGACTGTCGGCAAATAGAGCCAGCCTACCTGGGTGATCAGCTCCATGGTCCTGTCGCTGGGCTGGGCCTTGGTCGGAAAGGCAACGGCGGTAAGGATCAGTCCCGGGACAAGGGCGGCGATCGCGTTGACGATCTTGCTGGGCAGGCTGTCGGCGGTGGTCAGGAGTCCCTCGGCCCGCCGCCCGGTACGGACCTGCACTTCCTCCACGATGTCGCCGATCATGGAGGACGCCAGGATGTAGCCGGCGATGGCGGTGACCGCCTGTACCAAGGTAAAGCTGGCGAGCACCCAGAGCAGGGCGGGGGTCCCGTTCAGCTGAAGCACGCCGATCAGCTTGAGGAACATGGGCGTATGGCCAAAGACCACGCTGACGAAGAACAGGGCCATGGCAGCTTTTTTCTTGCCGAAGCGCCGGGCGAGGCGCGGAGCGAGGATCCCTCCGAAGATCGGCCCGGGTAGCCCCATCAAGGTCAGGATGAGGATGTCCTGGGCCTTCAGCTCCCACAGGTAGGTCTGGAAGTAGAGGGTCAGGCCCGCGGCGATACCGAAGGCCAGGCCGGCAATCACCTGGGCGGAGAGGGCGACGAGGAAGTTTCGGTTGGTCAGGGTGACGAGGGCGTCGCGCCAGTCCTCCCGAAAAGTCCGACCGGGCTCACGGGGGGGCTGGTGGAAGCCAGCAGCCTGCTTCTGGGTGCCCAGGGCCATGGTCAGGCCCGCCGTCAGGAAGATCAGGATGATGGCGATGGACAGGGGACCGTAGCCGTCGGGGTTGAGTTGTCCCACGGGATGGTCGGGGGTCTTCTTGAGGAAGACGCCATAGATCAGAACGGTTGCAAGCGCGGTGCCGAGGGAGCCCAGCATCCAGCGATAGCCCAGGAGGACCGTCCGGTCATGGTAGTCGGGCGCCAGTTCCGGGGCCATGGCCGACGAGGGAATCTCGTAGAGGCTCCAGGCCAGGTTCACGAACAGGCCTGTCCCGAGGATGTACCAGAACATGTCGGAGGCATCCCAACTGGGGGGATGCCAGCGCAGGAAGAGGGCCACCGGGATCAGGAACATGGCCAGGTAGAGGAAGGGATGCCGCCGGCCGAGCCGGGAGCGGAACTGGTCCGACCCATGACCGATCAGCGGGTCCCAGAAGCCATCGATGAAGATGACGGCGGAGATCGCAAGGCTGACGATGTGGGGCGGGACCCCGACCACCTGGCTGTAGAAGAACATGGCCAGGCCGCTGAGGGCACCGTAGGCACCATTTGCCACGGAGCCGATGCCAAAGAAGGCCTTGGTCCCGAAGGAGAGCGGTCTGCGGAAGCCCCGGGCAGGCGCTTCGTCCTCGACGTCCTGAACGGTCATTCCGTCTCCCGTCCCTGCGGGTTCGCGACCAGGTCTGCGCCTGGCCGTTCCTTCCCCCCCGCGGAGCAGAGCATGTCGCGGGGCCAGGTTTGTCAAGCCGGTATGGCCCTTCAGGCACCCCTAAACGCAAACCGGGCTCACGGGACTCGCCATGCGCCCGGCCGAGGTCGCGAGGGTCGAAGCGACAATCGCAGTCGACGTCAGCAGGGAAACCTGCAGTTCAGTCCCTGTCCTCCCCTACTGTCCGGAGGTTGGACCGCCTCGCTAGATTATCCGGTGACTTGGCCGCAGGTCAGGACGATTTTCCCGACGTGGTCGCCCGCCTCGAGGGCGGCATGGGCTTCGCCGGCCCGTTCCAGGGGGAATGTCCGGTCGATCACGGGCCGGAACCGGCCGTCGATGATCCAGGGCCAGACTGTCGATTCGACCGCTGTGGCCAGCCGGGCCTTTTCGTCGGGTGCCCGGGGGCGAAGGGTCGAGCCGGTCACCACGGCGCGCTTCTGCATCAGCCGGAAGATGGGCAGGGCGACCTCGGCGCCGCCCAGGGAGGCGATGAAGACGATCCGTCCCCCAGTCCTGAGGGCGTCGAGCTCGCGCCCGAAATAGTCACCCCCCACCATGTCGAGCACCACGTCAGCTCCGCCCTCGGACTTGACCCGCTCGCCGAAGTCCTCGGCGGTGGCGTCGATGGCAATGTCGGCACCCAGTTCCCGGGCGCGGGCGGCCTTGGCCGCCCCCCGGGCGGTGGCGATCACCCGGGCGCCCGCTGCCCGGGCCATCTGGATGGCGGTGACGCCGATACCCGAGGTCGCGCCGTGGACCAGTAGAGTCTCGCCAGCCTTCAGGGCCCCGTGCTCGAAGACATTGGCCCAGACCGTGAAGATCGTCTCGGGCAGGCCAGCCGCCTCAATCAGGCTGAGCCCAGCGGGAACCGGCAAGGCGTGGCGGGCGTCTACCGTGGCGTACTCGGCGTATCCGCCGCCGCCGAGCAGGGCGCAGACCTGGTCGCCGGCCCGCCAACGCCCGGTGCCCTGCACAACCTCTCCCGCGACTTCCAGGCCAAGGGTATCCGGGGATCCGGGCGGAGGCGGATATCCGCCCATGCGCTGCAGGAGGTCGGGCCGGTTCACGCCCGCCGCCGCCACGCGCATGAGGATCTCCCCTTCCCGGGGAGTCGGCCGCGCCAGAGAGACAGCCTTCAGGGCCTCTGGCCCGCCGCGCCCACCCTCGACGGCAATGGCCGTCATCATCGGCTGGTCCATCCTGCTTCTCCCTCGGCCTTGCGCGCGCCGCGCCCTGCAGGTCAGATAGTCCCAAGGGCGGTGCGCCGCCAAGGGATCATGCGTCCGCCCTGCCAGGCGGCGTTCGGAGGGGTCCGTGACCGAGGAAGCTGAGTCGCCGCGTCGCGGCCGGGGTGCTGCCCTGGACCTCGCCTTGAAAGAGGACCTGGACCTGTTCTCGGTGGGCGACCTTGAAGAGCGCATCGCCCTCCTCGAGGGCGAGATCGCCCGATGCCGCGCCCAGATTGCCCGGAAGGCGGCAGGACGCGAGGCGGCGGATGCGCTCTTCAAAACGCCTGGGGACTGAGCCTCCGACCCCTTGCCCGAGGCGCTGAAAACGCGCACGCAGGGTCTGCGAAGACGCGAATCGACGGGGCGCTCAGCCCCTCGGGGGGAGATCCAGGCATGACCTCGGGTGCAAATCCGGCCGTGGCCGCCAGGGCCGGCGTTGTCCTTGACCTTGCTGCGGTCGAAGTCTTCGAGCGAACCTTCCGGGAAGGCATGGACCTGGTCCAGGAGGCATCCACCTATCTCGACGGTGCCGGCCGGATGGAGGCCCGCCGCCTGGGGCGGGAGGCGGCCTCGGACTATGCCTCGGAGAGCATGCGCCTGACGACCCGCCTCATGCAGGTATCGTCCTGGCTCCTGGTGCAGAAGGCCGTAAGGGACGGTGAGACGCCTGCCGCGGCGGCCGCCGATCCCCGCTACCGGCTGGGCGAGCCCCGACCCGGAAGATCCCGGTCAGGCCGGCTGCCGGACTCACTTGTTGGCCTGTCGCAGCGCGCCGACCGCCTGTTTGAGCGGGTCGCCCGAATGGACCGCCAATTGTATCTTGAGGTCGAGGTGCCCGTGAACTCGGTGGCCTCGCAGATCGACCGCCTCAGGTCCGCATTCGCGGGCTGACCGACTACTTGCGAGTAAAGCCGCCGAACTTGGCGTTGAAGCGCGAAACACGACCGCCGCGGTCCAGGAGCTGCTGGTTGCCGCCGGTCCAGGCCGGATGCGTCTTGGGATCGATGTCGAGGTTGAGGGTCGCCCCTTCCTTCCCGTAGGTCGAACGGGTCGGATAGCTGGTGCCGTCCGTCATCACCACGGTGATGAAGTGATAGTCGGGATGGGTGTCTTGTTTCATCTCGGGGTCATCCGACGTAAAGGAGCGGCCAGTGTCAGTACGCCGCCCTCCGGGAGGCCGACGGGCGGAAAGCGCGGCTTTTACAGCAAAGCGCGCCGGTAGAGCAAGGGCGGGGTCCAGATGTCGGACGGTTTGTCGGAATCCGCAGTTGAAGGACGTCCAAGCCCAGGCGGGGCGCTGGCGCAGGAGATGCAGTCCGCCGCCGAGCGACGCGGCTCCACGCGCAAGCTGACGGCCCTGTCGACCCTCTGGCCGATCCTCAAGGCGCACGGCTTCGAAACCTTCATCGCCTGCCTGCTTATGGTGGCGACCTCCTCGGCAACCCTGGGCATGAGCGGCGCGGTGCGCCTGCTCGTCGAACACCTGACCTCGAACCGGAGCGGAGAGTCCGTGGACCGCTGGTTCTGGCTGCTGGGCGCCGTGGCCGTGGCCCTCGGCCTGTTCACGGCCCTTCGCTATTACTGGGTGACCCGGCTCGGCGAGCGGATCGTGGCCGACCTGCGCAAGTCGGTCTATGGCCACATCCTGACCCTGGACCCGGCCTTCTTCATCGCCACCCGCACGGGCGAGGTCCTGTCCCGCCTGACCACCGATATCCAGATCATCGAGAACCTCCTGGCCACGACGGCTTCGGTCTTCCTCCGCAACACCCTGATCATGATCGGGTCGCTGGTCCTGATGCTCTGGGTGAGCCCCAAGCTGACCCTGCTGGTCTTGCTGATCATTCCTGTGGTCGTAGTGCCCCTGTTCCTGTTCGCCCGGCCCCTGCGCAACCTGACCACCGCGACCCAGGACGAGTTCGCCCGGGCGGTCGGCCATGCCGGCGAGACCCTGGACGCCCTGGAGACCGTGCAGGCCTTCGGGCGCGAGCAGACCGCTTCGGACCGCTTCGGTGCCGCCGTCGAGCGCTCGTTCCGCACCTCCCTGAGGCGCATGACGGCCCGCGCCATCATGACCGCAGCCTCCATCGTGCTGGTATTCGGCGGCGTGGTGGCGGTGTTCTGGCTGGGGGTCCACGCCGGACAGAGGGGCGAGCTGTCCTGGGGTGCCCTGTTCCAGTTCGCCTTCCTTTCGGTCTTCGCCGCCAGTTCCGTCGGCGCCCTCGGGGAGATGTGGGGCGACCTCCAGAAGGCCGCCGGAGCCATGGAACGGATCGCCGAGCTCCTGTCCGCCCAGCCGGGGATCGCGGCGCCGGCCGACGTCCAGAAACTGCCCGGGCGGGGCGAGATCCGCTTTGAGGATGTCGTTTTCGCCTATCCGGGCCGGGAGGCCGCGCCGGCCCTCAATGGACTGACCCTTACCGTGGCACCCGGCGAGCGGGTCGCCCTGGTCGGGCCCTCCGGCGCTGGCAAGAGTACCGTCTTCCGCCTCCTCCTGCGGTTCTATGACCCCCTGGGCGGCGTCGTCCGTATCGACGGGGTGGATCTGAGGCAGGCGGATCCCCGGGACATCCGCGCCCAGGCCGCCCTGGTGGCGCAGGACAGTCCGCTGTTTTCGGGTTCAGCTACCGACAATATCGCCTTTGGTCGCGAAGGTGCGGGGCCTGAAGAGATCCGCGCCGCCGCCCGTGCCGCCCAGGCGGAGGCCTTTATCGCGGGACTTCCGGAAGGGTTCGAAACGCCCCTTGGGGAGCGCGCCCGGGGCCTGTCCGGAGGTCAAAGGCAGCGTCTTGCCATCGCCCGGGCCCTCGTCCGCCAGGCGCCGATCCTGCTGCTGGACGAAGCCACGAGCGCCCTCGATGCGGAGAACGAGAAGCTGGTCCAGGAGGCCCTCGACGCCGCCATGCGCGGGCGCACCACTCTAGTGATCGCGCACAGGCTGGCCACGGTCCTCAAGGCCGACCGGATCGTGGTGATGGACGAAGGGCGGGTCGTGGAGACCGGAACCCATGCCGAGCTGACGGCCCGGGGCGGTCTCTACGCCCGGTTCGCCGCCCTGCAGTTCACCGACGCCGCCGGTTAGATCCGGTTCCGATAAGCCGGGAACCGGTTTTCGGATCAATACAGGCTCTAGGTGCCGCGGGCCGCGACGGCCAGGTCCGGGAAGTCGCAGAAGATGCCGTCGACGCCGGCGGCGAAAAGGTCCTTGAGTAGGGTCGCGGCGTCGCCGTGCGCCCCCGGCGCTGTGCCCCGTCTCAGGGCCGGCGGCAGGAAGGCGTTTTCCGCCCTGACTGTCCAGGGGATGACCTTCAGTCCTTCGGCGTGGGCCTTCTCCACCAGGGAAGTTGGGCCGGCCAGGGCTCCCGCAGAGTCGATGGCGATGACCTGGCGCCATTCCGGGCCGAGGGCCTGGGCGTAGCCGGCGATGGCCTTCAGCCCTTCGGCCGTCACCATGTCGGCATAGCGTACGCCGGGCAGGTCGGCGGGGCCGCCCTCGGCGGCGACGAGCTGGACGCGCGGGGTCTTCGAGAGGGTGGCCAGGGTCTTCAGGGGCCCGACCTCGAAGCATTGGACCAGGACCGGTGCTCCGGCGGAGTCTAGGCCCTCGGCCTTCAGGGCGGCGGCCATGACCGGCTCCATGGCCATTCCCCGCCCCCGGAAATAGGCCGGGTGTTTCATCTCCGGGCAGAGGCCGATGGTGCGGCCCAGTCGGGCGGATTCCCGACGGGCCAGGTCGGCGACCTCGGCGAAGGTCAGGATCTGGTCCTCGCCGTCGTAGCGGGCGCTGTCCGGCCGCAGTTCCGGCAGGCGCTCCCGGGTCCTCAGGGTCTTGAGCTCGGCCAAGGTGAAGTCCTCGGTGAACCAACCCTCGACCTTCTCGCCGTCGATGACCCGCACGGTCTTCCGGCTGGCGAATCCGGGTCGGGCTGCGATGTCCGTCGTCTCGCCGATCTCGTTCTCGTGGCGGGCCACCAGGGCCCCGTCCTTCGTCAGGACCAGATCCGGCTCGATGACGTCCGCCCCCTGGGCGATGGCCAGAAGGTAGGCCTGGCGGGTGTGCTCGGGACGGTAGCCGCTGGCTCCCCGATGGGCGACGACCTGCGGGCGCGGCGCGGCGGAGGCGGTGCGGGCGGAGGCCATCAGGGCTCCTGCAGCGACGAGGCCGGTCCCGAAGGCGCGGCGCGAGGGAAGGAGGATGGGCATGGGACCCGACTAACGCAGGGGCGTGACGATTTCGTCAAGCCGCCGTCCGGCCCGGCTCAGGCCGCGGCCTTCAGACGCTCGAGGACCAGGGGATGCAGGTCGAGGTTGGCAGCGCAGATGCTGCCGGTCTCCAGGATGTCGTCGCCGCCGTCGGCGGTGGTCACCTTGCCGCCAGCCTCGGTGACCAGAAGCAGACCCGCCGCCAGGTCCCAGGCGCTGAGGTCGCGTTCCCAGAAGCCGTCCATCCGCCCTGCGGCCACCCAGGCCAGGTCGAGGGCTGCGGAGCCAAACCGGCGCACGCCGGCGACACGCTGGCTGACCTGATGCAGTTCCTTCAGGAAACGGGCGTGCTGGCCGTGGCCCAGGAAGGGGATCCCCGTTGCGAGCACCGACTCGTCGAGCTTCTGGCGGGCCGCCACCCGGAGGCGCCGGTCATTGACGAAGGCACCCTTGCCCTTCTCGGCCCAGAAGAGGTCGTTGGACACGGGGTTGTAGGTAACCGCCGCCACGATCGCCCCTTCGCGCTGGAGGGCGATATTGATGGCGAAGTGCGGGATGGCGTGCAGGAAGTTGGTCGTCCCGTCCAGGGGATCGACGATCCAGGTGTGGGTCTTGTCCGTCCCCCCGATCAGGCCCCGCTCCTCGCCCAGGAAGTTGTAGCCCGGACGGGCCTTGGACAGGCTCTCGAAGATGGACTGCTCGGCCTTGATGTCAGCCGCGGACACGAAGTCCGCAGCGCCCTTCCGGGAGACCTGCAACTCGGCCAGCTCGCCGAAATCGCGGTTGAGACCCCGGGCGGCCTGCCGGGCGGCGTCGGACATGACCTTGAGGAGGGCGGACTGGGTCGACATGGGTGGCGGAACCTAGTGGCCGGACCGCCGCAAGGCAAGGCGCGGTTGGGGCGATCAGGCTGTGCCGGGCTGGCTCCGGTCCGCCAGGCCCTCGGCGATGGCCGAGTTCAGGTCACGCACCGCCTGGGCCTCGCCCCGGGGATAGCTCCAGACCCCGGCCGAAACCGCCAGGAAGTCGGCCCCGGCCGCCGCCAGACCGCGGGCGTTCTCCACGGTGATGCCGCCGATGGCGACACAGGGTGTCTCCATGGTCTCCTGCCAGACGGACAGGACCTCGGGATCCGCCCGCGTGGGGGCGTCCTTGGTGGCGCTTGGGAAGAAGGCTCCGAAGGCGACATAGTCTGCGCCCTGCTCGGCGGCCTCCATGGCAAGGTGGCGGCTGTCATGACAGGTCACGCCGACGGTCCGGTCCCGACCAACCCGGCGCCGGGCCTCGGCGCAGGGCGTGTCGGACTGGCCCACGTGCACCCCGTCGCAGTCGAGGCGCGCGGCCAGGTCGGGGTCGTCATTCAGGATCAGCGCCGCGTCATGCGCCCGGGCAATAGGCCCCAGCACCTGGACCGCCTCAGTGATCTCGGCCTCCGAGGCGTCCTTCAGCCGGACCTGCAGGGCGGCCACGTCCCCGGCGGACAGGGCGGCTTCCAGGCGTCCGGCAAAGACGGCGAGGTCGCCCAACTGAGGGGGCGTGATCAGGTAGAGGCGGCAGGCAGGTCGGGACATGGTCTTTTCTTAGCGCCGTCCGACCGGACGCCCAAGGCCCCGGGGCCCGGAATGTGTTGGACGCGCGGCAGGCGAAGCTGGAGCCTGTTCCCTTCAGATGGAACGTCTGCGGGGGCAAATCAGGCTCTCAGTCCAAAAACCTAGATCCTGTTTGGAACCGATAACCGGTTCCCACCTATCGGAACATGATCTAAGGCGCGGCCAATGTCCCTGATCTCTGATGACCTCCTTTCCCTGCGCCGCGATCTTGACGCTGGCGACAGCGCCACGGCGGTTCTCCAGGCCCGCTGCGAAGCGCTCGGGTTGCCCGGTGGACCCTGGGTCCAGGCCCGTGTGGAGCCCTGCGCTGAGATCGCGGACGCCGGGGTCAGGGCGCGCCTTAAGGTGGCCCCCGAAGAAGACCTGGCCTGCCGCAGGGTGCATCTGGTCTGGGGTGCCCGGGTCCTGTCCCGGGCGGTGAACTGGTACCGGCCCGGGCGTTTGACCGACGACATGCGCCGCCGCCTTGCGGAAACGGACGAGCCCTTCGGCGTGGTGGCCCGGCCCCTCGGCTATCGCCGCATCCGGCTGGAGACGCGCCTTGTCGAGGCCTCCGGGCACGTTTCGTCCCTGCACTGCCGGGCCTTGCTGGTCACAGGAGACGGAGAGCCCCTGGCCCTGGTGGAGGAAGTCTACCCCGGCGACTGACGCCGGGAGTCCAGGGGGCGGGTCAGGCCGCTTCGGGCAGGGCACCGGCGATGCCGGCCCTGACGGGTGCGGCTATCGGCTGCGACAGGGGCCGGCGACCCCGCACCGGACGCCCGGGCAGGTCGAGTTCCTCGGGGGTCAGCAGGAAGCCCGCCCGGCGCGCGGCGGCACCGACCTCGACCCGCGAACCCAGGATGGAGATCGCCGGAGCCGCCAGCAGGGGCAAGACGATGGGCAGGAAGACCAGGGTCAGGTCGGGGCGGGCCAGGAGGGCGGCGGCGAAGATGACGCCGGCCCGGACCTCCCAGGCGTGAGCCGCGAAGGCCTCGGACCAGCGCATCCGGCCAGCCTCCCGCTGCTGCGGCCGCCAGCCGGAATCCCGGCCCGAGAAGATCTCGATCAGCATGCGCGTGTGGCTGACCATCATGATCGGCGCCATGACCATGGACATGACCATCTCCAGGGCGACCCCCGGAAGGATGAAGCCGACGCCACCAAAGGCCTCGCGGTCCCGGCGGCGGCCAAGCACCAGGAGGGCGCCGAACAGCTTGGGTCCGAACAGGAGGAACCAGGACAGTGTGGCCATCCAGATGACGATCAGGCTGTCATGTCTCGGCTCGGCGAGGGTGCGCCAGCCATGCAGGGTCGAGATCTCGACCAGCCGGGGCTCGGTCTGGAACTGGATGATCAGGCCGGTCAGCAGGGCCAGGAACCACAGCGGCGAGGCCAGGTAGGCCATCACGCCGATAAGCATCTGCAGCCGGCTCATGGGGTGCAGGCCAGAGGCGGTGAGCAGTCGAAGATGCTGCATGTTGCCCTGGCACCACCGACGGTCACGCGCCAGGAAGGCCTGGAGGCCCGGAGGAGCCTCCTCGTAGCTGCCGGGCAGGGCGCCCGTCATGTGCACGGCCCAGCCCTGGCGCCGCAGATAGGCGGCCTCGACCGAGTCATGGCTCATGACGTGTCCGCCGAGGGGCTTGCGCCCGGGCAGGACAGGCAGACCGCAGGAGTCCGCAAAGGCCTGGACGCGGACGATTGCGTTGTGGCCGAAATAGGCCGACTCCGGACCGGTCCACCAGGCTAGGCCCGTAGCGGCGACACGACCGTAGAGGCGGACTCCGAACTGTTGGACCCTCTGGTAGAGGGTATCGGCGTTGATGATGGCCGGGGTGGTCTGGATCAGCCCCGCCCGGGGGTGCCGCTCCATGGCGTCGACCAGGTGAAGCAGGGTCTCGCCGGACATCAGGCTGTCCGCGTCGAGGATGACCATGTGCGGATAGGCGCCGCCGAACCGGCGGACCCAGTCGGCGATGTTGCCCGCCTTGCGCTCGGTGTTTGACTCCCGGCACCGGTAATAGGTCCGGCAAGCGGACGTCAGGCGGAAGGACTGGAAGGCTGTCCACTCGGCCTCAGCGGCCTCCGGGCAGGTCGAGTCCGAGAGGATGAAGATGTCGAAGGCTCCGGCGGCCTCAAGCGCCCTCAGGCTCGCGTCGATCCGCGACAGGCGGCTGAAGGCCGCGCCGGCGTCCTCATTGTAGAGGGGCATGAGCAGGGCGGTCCGCACGCTTGGCCTGCGGGGCCGCTCGGGGAAGTCGAAAAGGTCGCGATCGCCTCTTGCGGCCTGGAGTACGAGGCCGGCCAGGGCGCTGCAGAACCATCCGGACAGGGGGATGATCAAGGCCGAGAACAGGCACAAGGCGATGATCTCAAGGGCGGTGAAGCCCTCCTCGGCATAGATCCGCGCCGGGGTGAGGAAGGCAAGGACGGACAGGGACAAGGTCGCCGCCAGCATGACCAGGCGCCGGAAGGCCAGGCCCCGGGGCGCCGGAACCTGAGGCGGGGTCCCAGCCTCTGCAAGGCCGTGCCGTGGCATTTCCAGGCGAGACTCTTCGGGAAGCCAGGCCCTCACAGGGTCTGCAGCCGTCCAGGCGGTCCCGGTGGGAACGCCGAACTCCCTGCTGTGAACGCCTTCCATTTCCCGAGCCGCTCCCTGGATCCACCGATGGGGGCAGATGATCACGAACATGTTATGCTGCATTGCGGCAAATGCAATAACGAAATCGTGAAGTGGGGTCTGCGCAGACTTCAGGCGGTTGCGGATGAGCGGTGCCCGAATTTCAGGCGTTGGACTCCGATCGGGCCAGGGCAAGCAGCCGCCGCTCAAGGGCGTAGGCCGCGACGCCGGTCCACCCGACGAGGACGATGGCGAAGGCCCGCTCCCACCAGCCGACATTTGCGTCGTTGACCAGGCCCTTGAAGATCAGGTGCTTGGTCAGGATGGTCAGGACCGCCATGACCAGGAAGACGATGAGGAGGAAGATCCGAAGCTGGCCCATGCCCTCGATCCGCCGAAGGGCCCAGACGAGGGCCAGGGGGGCGATCTGTATGCCCAGCCCGAGGTTGATGGCGAGGTGCCGCGGGTCTGGCCAGGGATAGAGGCTCGAAAGGACCAACCCGACGCCCGCCAGGCCGAAGCAGAGGGCAATGATGGCGGCCGACACCCTTGCGCCACCCAGGGCCAGTACAGAAAGGGCGAAGCCGATCCCCGCCAGGCCAGCGCCTGCGCCCGAGACCAGGACACCGACGTTGAAGATGGCGGGATGGGGGGCCGCTGCACCGCCCAGCTCACTCAGGTACTGTCTGGCGTGGTTGAAGCCCGGCCAGGTCAGGGCAGCCAGGCCGACGCTGGCGTAGGCGAGGATCGGCGCTGCAATCCCGATCCGCAAGAGGAAGCGGCGGCGGCGGAACCGGGTCATGGCGTGCGCGGCCCTGGGCGCAGGCCCCATAGGGGGCGAAGGGGCCCGGTTCGTCGGACAATCTCGTAGACCACCAGGCTGCCGCCGAGGGTGATCAGCACCAGCAGTCCCGCCTCGACGCCGACCGGCAGGTCCTGGGGTATCAGCAGGTGTGCAGCGATCACCAGCAGGGTCTGGTGGGCGAGGTAACAGGGAAACACCGCATCGGTCAGATACCGCAGGGCCGGTCCGTCGGCGCTTCTCAGGTGACGGCTACCAAAGCCCAGGACGGCGCAGATGGTGGCCCATTGGTACACGGCGAAGACCAGGTTGGCGGGAGACGATGGCGGCTGGTCCAGGGGTTGAGACAGGGCGATCAAGGCTGGCAGGCTGACTGCGGCCACAGCCAGTGAGGTCCAGCGCATACGCTCGAACCGGGTCCAGATGTCGTCACGCAGGGCCAGCAGGAACCCGGTCAGAAAGACGCCGAAGGACATGGCGTGATTGTACGGATCATCGGTGATGTGGTTGGTCAGCCCCGCAGAGGGGAAGATCCAGAGGCGGAGCAGGGCCAGGTAGAGCATGGGTATGACCAGCAGGCCTGCGCCCCCAAGGAGTTGGCCAAGGAGGGTCTCCAGCCAGCCGAAAAACCGCGGGACCGTGGCCAGGGCTAGGGCCGTGAGGCTGTAGACGGTGATGTAGAGCACGAACCAGACATGGTTCAGGGGCACGCCGTCCCTCAGGCCCGCGGGGCTGAACTCGGATAGCCACCAGGCACCGAGGGATCCCGAGAAGCTGCCCTTCTCAAGGGCCTCGATCCAGGACTGTGGCGGCACCAGGATGAGGATGCCAAAGAGCAGGGGCGGGACCAGTCGGCGCAGGCGTTGTCCGATCGCCCGGGCGGGCGGCGTGCGCCGCACCATGAACCTCAGGGCGATCCCCGAGACCATGAACAGAAGGGTCAGGCGCCAGGGGTTTGTGACCAGGGCCGCCAGCCCCAGGCCCGGCACAGTGTGCGGGCTGTGCACATGCCAGTCCCAGGGCGCATAGACGAGGCCGACATGGTAGAGGATGAGCACGCCGAAGGCGGCGATGCGGATCCAGTCGATGTCTGCGCGGCGCTGGTGTTTGGCGGTGCTCACGGACCTCCCTATGCGACGGGAAGGCCCGCCCTGTCCATGTCGGCCGCGGCGTCGCCGATCAGGAGAAGTCGCGCGCCAGCTCGGCCCCGGTGGCGGTTCAGCGCGGCGATTTACGGGCAGATGTCCCGCCTTCGGTATCCGCCGGGGACTTGTCACCCCATCCCGGCGACCTCAGGGTGAGCTCCAAGGGAATCCGGGCCACGGGGAGGCGTAACATGACCATCCATCTGAGGCAGATCGCCCTTGTCGCAGAAAGGCTGGAGCCCGTGCTCCTGGACTTCGAGGCGGTCTTCGGCCTGGCCCGTTGCTACATCGATCCGGGTGTCGCCGTCTTCGGCCTCGAGAACACCCTCCTGCCCGTGGGCCGGAACTTCTTCGAGGTGGTCGCGCCGGTAAAGCCAGACACCGCGGCCGGGCGGTATCTCGAACGGCGCAGTGGAAACGGCGGCTACATGGTCATTACCCAGACGCCGACACTCGAGGCGCTTGAGGCGGTCCGTGCCCGCGCTGCCCGTTCGGGCGTGCGGGTGGCCTGGGAGTCGGCCCGCCGGGGCTGGACCCTGATCCAGCTGCATCCCGGCGATCTGAAGACGACCTTCCTGGACGTGGAGTGGGACGAGAACGGAGACCTCGCCGGTTCCTGGCCGCCAGCCGGCGGGACGGGCTGGGAGGACAAGGTCCGCCAGGACCTCGTCATCGACTTCACGGGTCTCGAGCTCCAGGCAGACGATCCTGTCGCCGCCGCCCGTCTGTGGAGTACCGTCACCGGGTCACCCCTGGAGATGTCCGGGGGAGACCCTGTTGTTCAGCTGAGCAATGCCGGCCTGAGGTTCGTCGCGCCGTCGGATGGCAGGGGTCCTGGTCTCTCGGCAGTGGACTTGACGGTCCGCGACCTGACGGAAGTGGTGGCTCGGGCCCGGGCCAGGGGCCTCCCGGCGGGTCCCGACCGCGTGGAGATCTGTGGCGTCAGGTTCAATCTCCGACAGGCCTGACGGCCCCCCCCAACGGATTTTCGGGGGCGGGGCGTTGGACTTATCGTCGCTTGCCCTTATCTCCGCCGGGGTCCGCGACGGGACATCCAGAAGGCTAAGCCTGTGTCAAAGCGTCTGATCGCGGCCCTCGCGGCACCTCTGCTCGCCGCGACCGCGGCGTCAGCGCCTGCAAGCGCCGCCCCACCTCCGCCTGTCCCCGAGGCCACTGTCGTGGATGAGCTCGTCGTAGAGGCACCGGCGAACGGTGCGGGCGCCGTCCTCGGCGATATCAAGCCAGAGCTTCAGATCAGTGAGGCCGAGATCCAGTCCTACGGCGTCAGCAGCGTCGCCGACCTCGTGGCCCAACTGGCACCGCAGACCCAGTCCGGCCGGGGCCGTAGCCGTGGAGGCATGCCGGTCGTCCTCCTGAACGGGACCCGGACCTCGGGGTTTGCGGAACTCCGCGACCTGCCTCCGGAAGCCATCGTGCGCGTAGACGTCCTGCCTGAAGAGGCGGCCCTCAAGTATGGCTATACCGCCGACCAGCGGGTGCTCAACTTCATCACCCGCAAGACATTCCGGGCCGTAACGACCGAGGTTGACATCGAGGCCGCCACGGCAGGCGGCACGGTCACCCGGGAGCTCGAGGCCGGACTGTTCCGCATCGACGGCGACCAGCGGACCCAGATCAAGGCCGACCTGACGAGTGCCTCGGCGGTGACCGAGGACGAGCGGGATATTCCCCCGACCGGTACGACGGCCCTCTTCACCCTCCCCGGCCTCTACAGCGGACGGGGCCCGGGCGGACAGATCGATCCGGCCCTCAGCATCCTGGCGGGCGGCCCGGTGACCCTCGCGGGCCTTCCCGCCATTGCGGCGTCCCGGCCGCCGACCCTCGCCGAGGTTGCGGCCCTCGCAGGCCAGATCCCGCCGGCGGACGAGGGCGCCTATCGAACCCTGACGCCCGAGACCCGCCGCTTGACGATCAATGGAGTGGTGGCGCGAAGCGCCTCGCCCGGTACCACGGCGACCTTCAACGCGGTGATCGGCGCCGGCAGTTCCGAGTCCCTCCAGGGTCGGCCAGCCTACAGCCTGACCCTACCCGGCGGCGGGCTCTGGACGCCCTTTGCAGGTCCTGTGGACCTGCTGCGCCGCGAGGCTTCCAGGGGCGCAATCCGCCAGACCTCGGAGGACTGGAACGCCCGCCTGGGCTTTGGCCTCAACAGCGCCCGCAGCGGATGGCGTCTGTCCCTCACCGGCAGCCTCGACCTGGCCGATGTGGTGGGCCGGACCGACGGGGGGGTGGATACAAGGCCAGCCCAGGCCCGGCTTGCGGCTGCGGACGCGGCCTTCAATCCCTATTCCCCGGGCGCTGCGGACCTTCCCGCCTTCACCTCGGACCGGACGCGCTCACAGACCGCGGGGGCCGAGGTGCAGGCTCTGGCTGCGGGATCGATCGCTGAACTTCCGGCCGGTCCCCTCTTCCTTTCGGCCCGCGCGGGGGCGTCCGGTAACTGGCTCAGCTCGCGCTCGGTCCGCAGGGAGGTGGAGCGTGAAACGGACCTCTCCCGCACCGGCATCAGCGCCCAGGCCAGCCTCGATACGCCCCTCCTGCGTCGCGATGTCGAGGGGTGGGGCCGGCTTGGCGATCTCACGCTGAACTTCAACCTGCAGGGCGAGAGCCTGTCCGACGCCGGGACCCTGGCCACGGTCGGTGGTGGGGTGAACTGGTCACCGGTCGACCGGCTGACCCTGCTGGCCTCCTTCAGCCGGGACCAGTCGCCCCCCACCCTGGTCCAACTGGGCGCGCCCCGGACCGTCACGACCGGGGTGAAGGTCTTCGACTATGTGCGCAACGAGACCGTCGAAGTGGTGCAGGTCTCCGGCGGCGATCCGTCCCTGCGCAGCGACCAGCGGGATGCGACGCGGCTGGGCGTCAACTGGAAGCCCTTCGCCGACCGGGAGCTGAACCTCTCGATCAGCTACACCCTCAGCCGGGCCGATGATCCGGCCTCGGCCCTGCCGGCAGCGACGGCGGAGGTGCAGGCCGCCTTCCCCGAGCGGTTCCTGAGGGACGAGAGTGGCCAGCTCGCCGTCGTTGACGTCCGCCCCGTGAACTTCCTGCGCAGCGACCGCGAGGAGATCCGCTGGGGCTTCAACTGGTTCGGTGGCCAGGTCCCGTCGACGGGGCGTCTGGGCGCAGGCCCGCCACCGGGCGCGCGCGGCGGTGGCCGGCCCATGGCCATGATGGGTGGCCCCGGGATGGGTGGGCCCCCGGGCAGGAACGGATGGCAGGTGTCGCTCTACCACACAGCCGTACTCACCGACCGGATCCTGGTCCGGCAGGGCGGGCCGGTGTTTGACCTCCTTGACGGATCGGCCGCGGGCACCCGGGGCGGGACTCCGGCTAATGCGATCGAGCTGCAGGCGGGCGTCTTCCGGCAGGGTCGGGGTGCGCGCCTGAGTACCTCCTGGAAGAGCGGAACCACGGTTCGGGGCGCGACGCAGGCCGGCGACCTGTCCTTTTCGGACCTGGCGACGGTAGACATTCGCCTGTTCGACACCTTCGCCGGAAACCCGGACCTCGTTCGGCGCTGGCCGGTGCTGAAGGGCGCACGGGTCACCCTGGCCGTGGACAACCTGTTCGACGCCAAGCTCAAGGTCCGCGATACTCAAGGGGCCGTGCCGGCGGGGTATGCCGAGGACATTCTCGATCCTGTGGGCCGGGTCCTGGAGATCAGTTTCCGAAAGGTGTTCTGAGGGGCTTGCCTGCAGGGCGCGTGTGGACTTCCCTAGAACTAAGGCCCCGGGAGGACACGGCATGACAGACCTATCGATCGGGCGACCGCCCCTTTCCCCGGGGCACGCCGCCTTCGCGACCCAGGTCGAGGCCGCCCAGGATGTGCTCGACGCCTTCATGGCCGCCTGGAACGCCCGGGACGCCGCCGGCGTGCGGGCCAGCTTCAACTTCCCCCATGTACGGTTCGCCTCGGGTCGGGTGAACATCCTGGCCCCGGAGCAGGTGACCGACGCCATGTACGCCGGCGCAGCCTTTTCGGAGTGGGGCCGGTCGGCCTGGCAGCGCCGGGAGGTGATCCACGCCGGGCCGGACAAGGTCCAGTTCGATACCCGCTTCGCCCGCTTCCGGCCGGACGGGAGCCTGATCAGTGCCTTTGACTCCATCTACATTGTGACCCTCCAGGATGGCCGATGGGGCATCCAGGGCCGGTCCAGCTATGCGCCCTGAGCCGGCAAGCCCGCCATGAAGGCTGCAAGCTACCCCCTCGCCCGCGAGCAGGACTTCACCTCCCGTATCAACGGGAGGGCCTATCGCCTGCGTATCGCCACGCCCTACGGCCCGCCGCCCGAGGGGGGATATCCGGTCCTCTATGTTCTCGACGGCGATGGCTATTTCGGCTCCTTCGCCGACGCCGCCCGCCTGCGCGCCGCCGGCGGGCTGGAGCTGCCCCATGCCGTCGTCGTCGGGGTGGGCTATCCTGGCGAGGACTTCACCGGGGCCCTTGGCCGAAGGTTCCTCGACCTGACCCCGACCGAGCCCAGCGCGGCCGAGAAGGCCAATCACACCTTCGCCTCCGGTGAGATTCGCTACGCCGGGGCGGACGACTTCCTGGAGATCCTGATCCGGGAGGTGCGTCCCCGGGTCGCTGAGGTTCTGCCGGTCGACCCGGCCCGCGAGGCGCTGTTCGGCCACTCCCTTGGCGGCCTCTTCGTTCTCTACAGCCTTTTCCGAAGGCCCGACGCCTTCTGCACCTGGCTGTCCCTCAGCCCGTCCATCTGGTGGGATGGCCGCTTCGTCCTGCGGGGCGAGGCGGGCTTCACCAGCGCCCTCCCGGGACTGGCCCGCCCGCCCCGGCTCTTCGTGGGCGTCGGTTCCCTCGAGCAGCCCGAGGGCTCGCCCGCGCGGATGGTCGACAACGCCGTCGAGCTGTCCGCCCGCTTCAGCGCCCTGGCAAACACGACCGGCTGGCGCTTTGCCTCCCGGGTCTTCGAGGGCGAGACCCACGCCGGTGTGGTCTGGCCCGCCATCAATCCCATGCTCGACTTCGCCCTGAAGGACGCCTGACGTCCGCTTGCCGGACGCCACAAGGCCTGTAGAAGACCCCCAACCCGATCGTCGATGGAGGCCGACCGTGCCTGACACCTTCCGCGCCCTGCGCGCCCACAAGACCGACGCCGGGATCGAGACCCGGCTCGAGACCCTGACCGACGCCGATCTCATGGAGGCCGATGTCACAGTGCGGGTCGAGTTCTCGACGGTGAACTTCAAGGATGGTCTGGCCCTGACCGGTCGCTCCCCCATCCTGCGCACCTTTCCCATGATCCCCGGCATCGACTTCGCCGGGGTCGTGGAGACCTCCGCCCATCCGGGCTTCGCCGCCGGCGACCGGGTGGTGCTGAACGGCTGGGGCGTGGGCGAGACCTGGCATGGCGGCTATGCCCAGAAGGCGCGGGTCAAGGGCGACTGGCTGGTCAGACTGCCCGACAGCCTGTCCACTTCCCGGGCCATGGCCATCGGCACGGCGGGCTACACCGCCATGCTCTGCGTCATGGCCCTGGAGCGCCAAGGCGTAACCCCGGGCTCGGGAGACATCCTGGTCACGGGCGCCGCCGGTGGGGTGGGAAGCGTGTCTATCGCCCTCCTGTCGGCACTCGGCCATCGGGTCGTGGCCTCCTCACGCCGGGCGGCAACCGAGGGCGACTACCTCCGGGGCCTGGGTGCCGCCGAGGTCATCGACGCCGCCGAGTTCTCCGGTCCCG
>Ga0079300_10000032_pt1 | contig 38486 bp, 30 predicted proteins | sample Wag4_2014_7_11_FD_74799 | JGI IMG/M metagenome (GOLD analysis project Ga0079300, IMG submission 74799) | Fresh water microbial communities from Ohio, USA - Utica-2 Time Series HT 2014_7_11 | ecosystem: Environmental > Aquatic > Freshwater > Water tank | place: USA: Ohio | collected 2014-07-11
TTCTTTGTCCAAAAAAACGATAATCCCGATACTGAAAATCGGATTGTATATTCCACTTATCATTTATTTTTTGATTGCCAAAATGAATAAGCCAAGTACCTACATTATTGGATTGACCACTTACTGCAAGAGTCATTAAACCAAAAATTCCTAGCAGTAAAATAGATCGTTTCATCATTAACTTATTATGGCTTAAAGTTTATCTTCTCTACCTCTATTGATTTTGTTTTTGCGTTTAATTCAAAATCTTTAATTATTTCAATGACATCATAGGCAATTGATTTAGAATTAGTGCAATCAATAATTACTTTACTGTTATTTTGAAAAGATTCAAAAGTGCTTAATAGGCTAGCTTTATTGAAAAATGAAACTTCTTCAGCAAGTACTAAATGATGTACTGTTTTACCATTTTGATCGCTTACATTGTCCTTCACATAGTGAGAATTGCGGTAGCTATGTCTTAGTGTATAAAATATGCCAAATAAGATACCTACTGTAATTCCTTTTAATAAATCGGTTGCAATAATAGCCACAACGGTTGCCGTAAATGGAATAAATTGTTCCCAACCTAGCTTATACATTTGTTTGAATAAACTTGGCTTTGCTAATTTATACCCGACCATTAATAATATGGCAGCCAAAGAAGCTAAGGGGATTAAATTTAATAAGCCAGCTATAAATATGGCACTGAATAATAAGAAAAACCCATGCAAAATGGTAGATAATTTTGATTTACCTCCGAAATTAATATTGGCAGAACTTCTTACAATTACTTGAGTTACTGGCAATCCTCCAATTAAGCCAGATACAATATTACCCAAACCTTGTGCTTTTAATTCTCTATTAGTTGGTGTAACTCTTTTATCTGGATCTAATTTATCTGTAGCCTCTACACTCAATAAAGTTTCTAAACTAGCCACGATGGCTAGTACAATGGCAATTTTCCAAACTTCAAAATTACTAATGGCAGAAAAATCTGGGAAGGTAAATTGTCCAAAGAAATCTCCAATAGAATTAGGTACTGGCACTGATACAATTTGTTGCGCATTCAAACTAAAAGGTAAAATTCCATTGGTATAAGCAAGGTTAAAAAATATACCCAATACTACTACTACGATTGGCCCTTGAATAAGTTGAAATATTTTATGCTTTTTAGTAAGTATTGTATCCCATAAAATTAAAATAGCAAGTGAAACCCCTGCAATTAATAAGGCGCCAGGTGTTATAAATTCATAGGCTCTCATTATTTCAGAAAAAGTATTTTGACCATCTGCTTGTAAAAATGCGTCATCGCCTATTGCGTCCTTATCCCAACCTAATGCATGTGGTATTTGTTTTAATATAATTAATAAACCAATACCTGTAAGCATACCTTTAATGACTGAGCTTGGAAAAAAGTAAGCAATAAAACCTGCCTTAGCATATCCCAAAGCCAATTGTATAACTCCGGCAATAACCACGGCGGTTAAAAATGCTTGGTAAGAACCTCCCAGAGTTGCAATTGAGCTAAGTACAATAACGGCTAAACCGGCAGCTGGACCACTTACCCCTAATGAAGAGCCACTAGCCATTCCACAAACTATACCACCAACGATTCCCGCTATAATACCTGCAAATAAAGGCGCACCCGAGGCTAAGGCAACTCCTAAGCAAAGCGGCAGGGCTACAAAAAATACCACAATACTAGCTGGTAGATCGTTTTTAATGTGTTTAAATAGACTCATTTTGGTTGAATTATAAGTTGATGTATCAAAAATAGTAATATTATTTCAAATAATAGTATTACTATCATAAATAATTGTAAATATTTTAACTAATTTCGTTGAAAATGCGGGTGCCCCACAAATATGAAGCTAGAATTACAAATAAAAATGAACCCTTCCCTATATTTAAGGGACCCAGAACAGTCAGAATTAGGCAAGAATATAATCAAACACAGTATTCAATTAATACATGATAATGGTTTTGAATCATTTACATTTAAAAAGCTAGCAGAATCTATTGGAACTACCGAGGCCGGCGTATATAGGTATTTTGAAAATAAGCATAAACTCTTAGTATATATAATATCATGGTATTGGGGCTGGATTCAATTCCAATTAAGCTATCAAACCAATAATATTGAAGACCCAAGCATCAAATTAAAAAAAGTGATTACACTTTTATCTACCAATGTGGAAGACGATATTACCACAGGACATGTAGACGAATCTCAATTGCATCAAATTCTTATAGCAGAAGGTTCTAAAGCCTATTTAACTAATCATGTTGGGAAGGATAATAAGCAACAATTTTTTCAACCCTATAAAGATTTATGTGATGCAGTTGGTGAAATTATTTTAGAATGTAACCCTAAATATAAATATCCTCATTCTTTGGCTTCTACCATTATTGAAATGGCACACTTACAGAACTTTTTCATGAACCATCTGCCCACCCTTACCGATTTTTCAAAATCAAAGGATGAAAAAGAAATCATTAAATATTTAGAAGAGCTAGTCTTCAATACTATTCGTATTTAATCCAGCCTTATATAGCTTGGAAGGGATCCTATTCAAAACGGTAAATAAAGTATTGATAATAAGTTATTTATAAAAGCCCGTCAATTTTCATACCCAAAAAAAGCATAAAATTCTAGTCTAATTACTTTCTTTTCAATAGTAATTAGACTAGTTTTAAGATTCAAAAAACAAACTAATATGAAAAAACTAATCTTAAGTTTATTTGTATCGGCATCATTGATAGCTTGTACAAACCAAACAGCTAAAGAAACTGCTAGTACGGATGAAAAATCAAGTACTGTAGAGCACATTTATAAACCCACCTATGCAGATAATATTAAAATAGGTGATCAAAAGAATGTATTGTTAGCTGAACAATTGCATCAAGCAATGTTTGCTAAGGATTTTAAAACGGTTGGAGATTTTTTCGTGGACACTGTTGTCTTTAATATGGAAGACGGAAGTACTTTAAAAGGCAAAACTGCAGTATTAGACTTCGTTGAAAAGAATTTCTCACAAATTAATATCAAGAATTTCAAAATAGTTGCCATATTTCCTACAACTGGAGATAACGGACATCAGTGGGTTCATATTTGGGATGAAGCAGATGTGGAAACTCCAGACGGTAAAACAACAAAGTTCCAATGGATGGACGCTTTTAGATTTGAAAACGGAAAAATTGTTTATTTTAATGGATTTGTAAAATCTCCAAAATAATAATTTGTAGATAAGATAAATTTTAAGTTTTTCAGAAATACAAAGAAGGCCTCTAGCAATAGGGGCCTTCTTTTTTACCCTAATGCAGTAATGCTATAATATTAGTCTTCCATATCATTATAATTGTTTATTTTCAAATACACTTGAGCGTTAACTATGATAACAATTTTAATAATAATATTTACAATAGGGTATTTAGCTATTACCCTTGAGCATACTATAAAAATTAATAAATCGGCAACCGCTTTAATGACGGCAGTACTTTGCTGGACTTTAATTATCTCCAACGCTTCCAATAAAGAACTCATTATTGAACAACTTTCCCATCATTTAAGTTCCATTAGCCAAATTGTTTTCTTTTTACTAGGTGCCATGACTATTGTAGAAATTATTGATGCGCATGATGGTTTTCAAAATATTACAGAGCGTATAAAAACCAACCATAAAACAAAGTTAATTTGGCTAATATCGGTTATTACTTTTTTCTTGTCTGCGGTGCTAGATAATTTAACGAGTACCATTGTAATGATGTCTATATTAAACAAGCTTATAGAAGATAAAAAAACAAAATGGCTGCTGTTGGGCTTAGTGATTATATCTTCTAATGCAGGGGGTGCATTTAGTCCCATTGGAGATGTAACTACAACCATGCTATGGATTGGTGGTCAAATATCACCCTTGAATATTATGAAGCAAACATTTTTAGCAAGTTTAGTATGTATGGTAGTGCCTACTTTAATTATCAATTATATGATTAAAGGAAAAATTGAACTTAGGGCGAAAGTGGAAAATAGCTTAAACTTCAACACCAATTCGTTTGAAAGAAACCTCATTTTTTATGCTGGAATAGGCTGTCTATTATTTGTTCCCCTATTTAAAACATTGACTCATTTACCTCCTTATATGGGAATGTTTTTAAGCTTAGGTATTATTTGGACATTAACAGAATTAATACATAATAAAAAGCACGTAAATGAAAAAGGTATTTTATCTGTTAGCCATGCCCTTAGAAAAATTGATACCCCTAGTATTTTATTCTTTTTTGGCATACTACTAAGCATCTCCTCATTAGAGGTGGTGGGAGTACTTCCACAAATGGCAAGTACATTAAATAGTAGTATAGGAAATCTAAATTTGGTAGCTATATGCATTGGATTATTGTCTGCAGTTTTTGATAATGTTCCACTTGTGGCAGCATTACAAAGTATGTATAGCCTAAATGATTATCCTCAGGACCATTATTTCTGGGAATTACTAGCATTCACTGCAGGTACAGGAGGATCCTGCTTAATTATTGGTTCTGCTGCGGGGGTGGCAGTAATGGGTATTGAAAAGATTAATTTTTTCTGGTATGTAAAAAAAATAAGTTGGATTGCACTGATAGGCTTTATGGCAGGTGTTGCCACTTTTTTAATTCAACATTATTGGCAGTAGAATAGGTTTGCAAATACTGCTCAAGTTTTTAATGGAAAGCAGTATTGTATTATCTCAGGTATATTACCAAAAAAAAATTGTTGTAGAGCTTTTAGCTCGTTTTTTAGGTATAAAAAATAAACAAAGCTGTTAATTTTTTGTAAATAGCCATTTGAAAGAGGTCACAATGAGGTTCGATGTGATTAATTCACTAAATTATTACTTAATTTAGAAATTGTTAATTAATAACTCTACATTGCAACAAATAATAAAATATGTTTAAAAAATTTACATTATCTGATTCTCTTATGCTAGTATCTGCTTTCTTGTCTTTAATATTCTCAGAATATCTATGGTTCAAGGGAGAAAAAGAAGCGGGCATTTTTATTGGTTTGTGGGTACCTTCTATTTTAGGGTTCGCTATACTTTTAAAACTAATAAATAATCAAAAATGATTGAAATTATACCCTATTTCGCAGCCTTCATCACCCTATTATTTGGAGTTGCTTTTCTTCTAGCTTTGAATAAGTATAGAGGCGAAAAGTAAAGGCTAAAATATATAGCATGAATAATTTATTACAAATATCTGGTAATTATTTTGATATATATTTTAATGCTAAAAATGTACGAAGAGTAGAACTATTAATTCTCCGTTTTGCGGTTTTAGCTTTTCTTATTCATTTATTTATTATTTTTCTAGGAAATAATTTTTTATATTTTAAAAGTTTTGAGCATAGTTATTTAAAGGCCATATATACCCCCTTTAGTTTTATATTATTTTACGAGGTATTTCTACTTGTTATTATCATTCCAAAATCTATATCTGAATTTATAGGTAAGCAATTTGAAGTAATTACCTTAATTACACTGAGAGGGTTTTTTCATGATATTGCAGATCTTGATTTGAAAAATTTGATTAATATTAATAATCCAGAGTTCATTAGCTTACTATATGACTTAATAGCTTCCTTGATTATGTTAAGCCTTACTATTTTGTATTATAAGATTTACCAGAATAACCGTAAATCAGAAATTGTTAATGAGCTCAATAATTTTATTAATATTAAAAAATTAGTATCATTAAGTATGACATTAATACTATTGCTACTTAGCATAAGTAGTCTTTATGTATGGATTGTAGAAATGGCGGAAGCTTTAAAATTAAATCAAAACTACCCTAACCCCAATACTGTATTTTATGCAGATTTCTTTTCAATTATGATTTTTGTTGACGTATTACTTCTAATAATATCCTTTATTTATCATTTTTCCTTTTTTACTATTTTTAGAAACGCCAGCTTTATCATTACAACCATTTTAATTAGAATGTCATTAACTATAGAAAAGCCAATGAATTATATAGTGATTTTGATTGGTTTTTTATTTTCGATCATAACTTTCTATTTATATAGCTTAAGAAATACAAAGAATATGTTGGTAGAATAATGAATATTATATTATTTGATGGTGTATGTAATTTGTGCAGTAGTACAGTTTCATTTTTGATTAAACACGATAAAAATAATATTTTCAAATTTGCAGCCAGTCAATCAAATGCAGGCGAAAATATTATACGTCAATATGCTATTTTGAATGAGGGCAAATCGGTTATCTTCATAAAAGACGGCATTGTATTGTATAAATCAGATGCCTTTATTGAAATTGCAAGGCAAATTAAGGGTTGGCCGCATATTTTTAAATATATCAGCTTATTTCCAAAATTTTTAAGAGACGGCCTGTATAACCTGATTGCAAAAAATAGATACTCTTTATTTGGCAAAAAAGAAACTTGCATGGTTCCTACTGAAGAGGACCGAAATAGATTTTTATAATCAAAGAGGTTGTACTAGAATTTACTTGACCACCATACCCAGAAAATTAAAATAGGTTGTCCTACCAATAAGCGTATATAGGATAATGTTGGCGTAATAGTGATTGACCCTAGTGTAAAACTGCCTTTTTGAATAAAGTAAATATGGGATGGGATAAAGGCAATTAACATTATTATAATACCCTTTACAGCAAATGGGCGAGTAGTTTTAGGTATTAATAATAGTGCTAATAGTATTTCAGCTATACCAGATACTATATTTATTTCCTTAGCCCAAGCAGCTAAATAAGGCGGTATTATAGGTAAATAAAAAGAAGGAGTCGCAAAGTGATTGTACCCTGCAAATAGGTAAAATACAATTAGAAAAAAGAAGAGTATTTGTTTGACAATTTTAATTGACATCTTTAATTGTATTTAATTTACTTAAAATAAAGCTTGAATTTAATTTGAATTTCATTATCGGCTTTCACAAATAATAAAGAGGGTCTTTGCACTTTAAAATCTTCCAATAATATAGGAAATGTTCCTTCAAAAAATATATTACCTTCTTTATCTGATTGCTTAGCATTAAATGAAATTTGTTTAGTAACTCCATGAAATTGAAGTTGCCCGGCAACTGATAAGTCATTTTGATTATAAATAATACTTGTACTATTAAAGACAATATTGGGATAAGTCAGGGCCTCAAGTACTTCAATCATATGACTATCTCTATTAGAGAGGCCGCTGTTGAAACTACTCACTTTGGTGGAAATAGCAATTTTAGTAATTTTATTTACTGGACTTGCATTTTCCCAATTTGCTTGAATTTTTAATTTATCAGAAACCCCATCCCATTCATGCAGCTTATGACGCATGTGATAAGTGATAGTACTTTTTTCTGGCAAGGGCTGTTGTATAGGTTCTAGAAGGTATAAAAACGGAGATACGAATAGTAGAAATAAAGTTAACATAGGATATACTTTTAAAATTTTATAACAATCATTGAGGTGGCCATACTAGCAAATGTTGTATAGGCAGCTGCCCTGTGCCAGGGCTTTAAGGAAGCATTATTTTGAATATTATTGCCTAAAATATTAGTAGCAATCATACCTGTCAAATGAACTACTGCTAACCATTTATGAATACGCATTGAACTTAGTTTTTTATCACGTTGAAAAACCGCAGGTGGTGTAAATAAACTATTGACAGCAGTAATCCCATAACTAATGTTTACAGCAGTGCCTAGGTTTTCATGTAATTCTTTAACCTTGTAATCGCCCTTATACAATTGGCTTCCTACAAAGCCTTGTGCAAGCATTGTTCCAAGTGTAATAAAACCTCCTAGTTGGTGTACGTTAAGCATTTTTCTTCTTAAATTCAGTTGAATGGTTCGCTCCTGAATCATATCTCCATTAGCTTGCTTATTTTTCAATAAGCCATGACTACCCCAGAGTATGGACTGGGTAAACAACATTTTCTGGGGCATTAATAAACTAGAGTCTATTTCATTGACATCCAAATTATTTTGCTGAACTGCCGTATCGTTTTGAGCCTGTAACTGATTGCTAATTAATAAGATAAATAAAATGGGTAAGGCGTAGTACTTAATCATAAAATGGGATTTGAATACTACCTAAATTTACGGCTATTTATTTACTCTTTTAAAAAAACAAAGAAATTAAAGAATTTTGATTTTTAAAATAAACAAAATTTAGAAATATTTGTTTTAGGAAGTATAAAACCAGTAACTATGGAAAGAAAAGACTTTATCGAGAAAGTAGGCCTAAGTGGTGCAGCCATCCTAATTTTTGGATGTATGCAATCCTGCTCCAAAGACAGCGATATGACAAGCAGTCCCAATACCCCTCCAAGTTCTGGTGGCAATGGTGGTACAGGTGGAACTCCCACCAAAGTAGACTTTACCATAGATATTAGTACTAGTCCATATGACGTACTCAAAAACGAAGGAGGATACTTTGTTTATACTGCGGCCAAAGTCATTATAGCTAGAACATCAACTAATGAACTAATTGCAGTTAGCTCACAATGTACACATCAAGGTGCAACATTAGAATTTAAAAATAGCAAGTTTTACTGCCCTTTACATTTCTCTAATTTTAATCAAAATGGGACAGTTGCAAATAGTCCAGCTACAACAGCTTTAAAGCAATATAAGACTAGTCTTGATGGTACTAAGCTAAGAGTGACCGAATAATATTTTTAAATAAAATGAAGCTGTTGAATCATAGTAAATAATGTGTTTTACACAAGAAAGAAATTTCTAAAGGAAAATTCTATAAATTTTCAAATGCATTTATCATAAACTTCGCAGTCTCGCCGAATTCTTTTCCTTTATTCATTCTATCTAAAGCGGCTCTTTCATAAGCAAGTTCTTCATTTTGCACCGTTAAAATACCAAATATTATAGGGGTGGTGTACATTGCAGAAAGTTGACTAATGCCATTAGTTACATATTGACAAACATATTCGTAATGGTCGGTATCTCCTTTAATAATAGCGCCAATGACAATAATGGACTTATACTTTCCAGTTTGAATTAACTTATTGGCATACACTACCGTCTCCACTGCACCAGGGCAGTTAAAAATGGTAAATGGCAATTGTTGTTCAGTTAGATAGGCTACACAGCCCTTTTCTAATAGGTCTGTAATTTCAATATTAAAGTCTGCTTTTATAATGGCTATCATTGTTTATATTTTAATTGAGCTTAATGGTGTGTTTGCCAATTTCAATTTTATCAGTTAAGTATTGTTGATTATGGCTATTAGTTGTCACACCCACCTGTAATATGTTGAAGGAAAGTCCAGCCTTGGTTAAAGCATTTATTTTTTCTGGATTATTACTCATTAAATAGAAGTCGTTAATGTTTAGTGCCTTAAAGATCCAAATAGCATCTATGTAGTTTCTGCTATCTTTTGGAAGCCCTAATTTCTCATTGGCTTCATAAGTATTTAAGCCCTGCTCCTGTAATGCATAGGCTGCAATTTTATTTCCTATACCAATACCTCTGCCCTCTTGCCCTTTTAAATAAACAATATACCCATGGCCATTTTCAGCTATTAGAGATAAAGCACTATGTAATTGCTGTTGACAATCACATTTTAAACTACCAAAAATATCGCCCGTTAAACATTCACTATGAATTCTTACAATGGGTTTATTTTCGGTTTTTTTCATAGAAATCAAAACCTGTTCAACTCCAGTCAAAATATTCTCATACACTTCAATATCAAAATCTCCAAAGGGTGTTGGCAACACAGACTTTGCAACAAAAAGTAAATGATTCTCTGTTTGGTTACGGTAATCGACTATTTGTTGAATAGTGATTACTTTAAGCGCTAGTTTTGAAGCAAATTCAAAAAGGCCCTCTCTTCGCATCATATTTCCTTCAGCGTCCATCACCTCACAAATTATAGCAGCAGGTTGGTGATTGGTTAATTTACATAAATCAACCGCTGCTTCGGTATGGCCCTGCCTTACCAATACACCATTAATTTTTGCGACTACTGGAAATAAATGGCCCGGCTTGATGAAATCATTGGCAGAACTGTTCGGATTCGCAATTTGGCCTGCTGTAATTGCCCTTTCTTTAGCAGAAATACCTGTCGTAATACCAAAACTAGGATTGGCATCTATTGAGTCGTAAAATGCGGTGTGAAAAGGGTCCCTGTGATTGGATGCCACAGGAGACAAATTTAATCTCTCTGCAATTTTTGAATCAATGGCGATGCATACCAAACCTTTTGCATGTGTTGCGCAAAGATTTAATTTCTCTTGGGTAGAAGCATCTGCAGGGAAAATGATATCCCCCTCATTTTCTCTAGACTCATTGTCTACTACTAAAATGGGATTCCCATTTTTAAAATCCAATAAAGCTTCTTCTATCGTATTGAACATAATTTATTACGCTTAAAATTCTCTTAAATTTTTCTTTTATTTAATAATTGCTCCGTGTACTTTGCCAAAATATCAAACTCAATATTTACACTATCTCCTTCTTTCAATAAGGACATATTTGTTTTTGAAATGGTAACTGGAATGATACATAATTCAATGTCATTTTCAATTACTTTATTAATAGTTAAGCTAATTCCATTAACAGCAATAGATCCTTTATAGACAATATATTTAACAAATTGTTCGGGAACGGAAATCGAGAAAAACCAAGCTTTTTCACCAGCAATAACTTTTGTTACTTTGGCAGTCGCATCTACATGCCCTAATACATAATGACCTCCTAAATAACCTGTTGGCTGCATAGGCAGTTCAATATTAATTTTAGACCCTGCTTTATAATACCTAATAATTGTTTTATCAATACTTTCAGTTGAAACAAAAAATGATAAATGATTACCCTCAATTTTAGTGACCGATAAACAAGCCCCGTCAATAGCAACACTGTCTCCTATTTGTACAATAGATCCAAATTTAGCTGCATCAATTACGAGCTCCCAACCTAGCTCGTCGGGCAAAATTGATTTTATAAATCCTTCGGATACAATTCCTGTAAACATATGATTATTTCTAGGTAAATTTGAGATGCAAAGATAATCCAAATGACTTCAGCCGACTACTTACATAGCGCATTTTTATTAGCAAAAAGGGCAAATTCTAAAGATATTAGACCTAATCCTTTTGTAGGCGCCATAGTAGTGGATGATAAAGGCATCATTATTGGAGAAGGCTTTCACCAAAAGGCAGGAGAAGCCCACGCTGAAGTGTTGGCAATCAATGATGCCTTAGCAAAAACCAAGAATTTATCGAATAGCACCCTATATGTCAGCTTAGAGCCCTGCTCCCATAGCGGCAAAACGCCCCCTTGTACCCATTTAATACTTGAACATAAAATACCCAAGGTAGTTATTGGTTCAATGGACCCCAATCCATTAGTTGCTGGCGCTAAAGCATTAACTGATGCTGGCGTAAATGTTGAAATTTGTATACTTCCAGAGATTGTTGAATTGAACAGCACATTTAATATTAATCAGCTAAACAAAAGACCAAAATTTATTTTAAAGGCTGCTACCACCCTAAATGGGAAAATGGGCGACAGGTTTGGAAATAGTAAATGGATATCTAATGATAAAAGCAGAAACTATGTGCACCAAGTATTAAGATCAAATGCAGATGCTATTTTAACGACCTCTACAACGGTGATAAAGGATAATGCGACTATGAATATTAGAGTAGCTGAGAGTATTGGAGTAGCTGAAGCCAGGGAATTAAACCTAATTATTATTGACAAGCAGTTAGATATTTTAAAAGAAGAAAATAAAGCATTAAATATTTTTTACAAAAGAGAGAAAACAAAAATTTATTTAGTGACCGATAAAACTTTTGAAAATACGCTACCCGAGCATATTGAAATAATAAATGTTAATATACAGGAGGGAGAATGTGATTTAAATCAACTAAGTATTATTTTATTAAATAAAAATATTTGTGAAGTACTAGTGGAAGCTGGGGGAAAATTAAACGCCTCTTTAATTAAAGCAAAAATAATAGATGAGCTAAATGTATTTATTTGCCCAAGTTTATTAATTGACAATAGTTCTATAAACCTATTTAATTCAAGTGAATTGCAACAGATTATAAACAGTATTCAACTTTCATTATTAGAAACGCAAAGCTTTGACAATGATGTAATGATGAAATATAAAGTAGTATACTAAATCAATAGTATACTATATCCCCTTATTGGTTATTTGATTTTGAGCGTCATGCTTTACCATTAGGTTTCTTATTTTCAAATAGAGTAGAAAATGGAAATAAAGAAGGTGTTCTGCGGATATATTGTTGATAGCTTTCTAAATGACCCCATTTCTCCATCCCTGAAATTTCTAAAATTCTAACACCGCTTATATAAACAAGTAGGATATAAGTAAAAAGCGGAGAGATTAATGTAATATACTGCCAGCTTGACAAGGATGAAAAAGACATAATGGAAATACCCAACCATAATGTAATCTCACCAAAGTAATTTGGATGTCTTGAGTAAGACCAAAGTCCATGCGCAATAAATTGATGCTGATTGGCAGCATTCTTACGGAATTTGGACTTTTGCTTGTCGGCAATAATCTCTACTAGAAAACCGAAAATAAAGACAGCCATGCCAATATAAAAAAGCCCATTTTGAACTACCCCATTTTTACTTGCAATGGCTGTTAAGGCGCACATTGAGCATAAAGAAACCCACATCCCCTGAAAAGTCCATGCCATGAAGAACCTTGTTGGAGAGGGTTTGATGGATGCAAACCTTTTATCTTCTCCGCTTTTATGAATTCTTATAAATAAGAAGCTACCTAAACGAATTGCCCATAGGGCGATGAAAGATGCTAAAAGAATGCTAGCCATATTAATATTTATTGCAGCATAACTATGGTAGCTTATATAAATTACAATGAATAAGTAGGTAGCACTACCTGTTAGATCATAAAATTTCTCAGTTTGAAATAAATAAGCAGGAATAAATAAAATCCATTGAATAAGAAAGGCAATTAATACAGCTTGCTGAATCTGCTGCAGTCCGGTTAATAGGGCTATGCTATATGCAATAGAAAAAGCGATGAGGGAAAATAATAAATTAAGTACTGATTGCTTCATAATATTTTAACTATTTCTAAATAGTATTTTTAAAGACTATCAAATATTTTTATTAAATAAATTTATAAATAATAAATAAAATTAAATACACTATTAAATAGATTCTATAGTAATTTCTTGTTTTAAGATAGTCTTGATTATCTGGATACATATTAGTGAATAAACCTATAATCTCTTTTTTGAAAAGAGGTTTAATGTTTATTTTCCAATCATCCGTTTGGTAAACAATTTTTCTAAACTTACTCCTAAAATAGGTACTAGGAATGCCCCAAATAATCAAAATGATAAGTATTATTTGCAGATCTGTCATAAATAAAGATATAATTATTTAGGGCAACTATAAACCGATCTTGGCAATAGTACAATTTAAAAATGAGTTTGCAGTTTTGTAATGACTTTTTTACCTACCTGCTCTCCCAACCAAATTCCTTGTTCAATTGCATCTCGGTAGTGAATGCCTCCATATAGTCGAGATAAAGAGGCTTCCCTAGCAGCTTGTTGAAAGGATTGAAATTTTCGAATGGGAAGTCCAAAAGCAGTTTCTGTATTATCAATAAAAGATTGATTATCTCCAAAATATTGTGTTAATACTAAAGCGGCAGCAGAAGAGACTACACTATGGCCGGAAACATATTCGGGAAATGGAGGGGTTTGTAATAAAGGGGCCCACCTTGGATTGATTAATTTTTGAATAGCAGTCTCAGGTCGAATTCTTTGAGACCTGTATTTCTCATCCCAACAGGCAATAAAAGCATCTGCCAAAGCAATACCTACCAAGGAATGAATTTCTAAGGTTTTAGCTAGTGATAAATTATTTTGTAGGGTAACAATTCCAGTAATACCTATCCAATGCCCACCAGGACTTATTTTTTTGGTGCCAAATTCAACGTGTCCAATTTGAGTGACATGGAAGGGGTTACAATCCCAAAAGGAGGCAATGGCAATTTGTTCTTTATTCTTTTTATTAACTATATCATACACTTCTTCCATTTGTTTATAAAAAGAAGATTGTTTAGAGGTATCATATAAGGCGGGCGGAATGACTTTAAATGATTGTGCGGAGTCAATTACAAAAGTGCGTAATTTATTCCAATGTGGTTCAAGTCCTTGCATAAAAGCAGGGGCTGTAGGTTGCCAAAAACCTGGGCCTTTTTTGGGAGTGTACCTAGGTAAGTTATTTAGTTTAGCAAAGCCATCTTTTCGAACATAAGGCATATAATTATTCAAATAATTATTGACTAGCTCTAAAGTAATATTAAAAGTAAATTGCTCCCCTTCATTTGCAAAAATATTTTTTAAAGAATCTATTTCTTTTTTAATTAAATAACCAGATGGCAATAAGATTTCAGCACAACGATACACCATTAAAATGCTTGCTAAGTTTTTATCCGCTTTTTTACTTAAAGAATCGGCAATAATAATTGTTGGAAATTCATGTAGAACAGCTTGGTAACTTGCATACTCTTTTTGATTTACTATATGGTATATTTCATAAGCTGCAATAGTAATATACGCATAATACCTACTAGCAGCTACCGGAGAAGCCACATCATTAACCATAATATTAGTGGCTTTTTGTAAAGCCAAAACATAGTCCTTTGAGCCAATTATACTATTTGCAGATAAATTTGTATTACTTGATAAAAAAAGTAAACTAATGAATATTATTTTTAAAAAATGCATATTTTAATAAGTATATAATAAGGGGCTGCTATTATTGATGCCCATTAGTAGCGCAGACTGCTTATTTTTGTTTTTAATCTTAATGACGTCTCTTATGCAACCCTTAATGGACCAGCCTATTTGGTCTTGACTTGCAGCAGAAAAATTACCTTTACCATCTCCCCATAATAGAGTACCATAATTAGCATCCATTTTACCAATCTTAATTCTTACCTGTTCTATATTACCGCCCAAAAATAAGTCCGTAAATCCATCTTTATTAAAGTCATCAGAAATAATAGCATGTATTGGTGCAAAATTAGCTTCTATAGGTAGTGTTTTGGTATGCAATACCCCTGCTTTATTTTCAAACCATGTGGTTGCCATATAATTTGCCTTTAGCAGATTTGAATTATCTAATTGTTCTTTTGTAAAGATATCTTTCATGCCAGCATTAGCATAAGCGTCATAGGTGGGAAATTTCTGTCTTAAAAAGGTCATTTGGTCCGTAATCTCATCTCTGGAGGGCATAGGATATTCCTTACCTTGAATAAAATAGGTTAAAATAGGGTCTAGGTAGCCATTTTTATCAAAATCACTGTAGTAAAGGCTTACAGGCTTTTCCTTATTCCCTTTAATTTGAGCATTTAAGCCCCAATTTCCTGCTACAAGGTCTTGGTCTCCATCATTATCTATATCTACCAAGTGTAGCTTATTCCACCAGCCAAATAAACTGTCTTTGAACACCTGTTCTGTGGTTTCTATCATTCCCTTTGCTGAAAATTGAAAGGCTCTTAAATTAGCCCATTCAGCTGCTACTAATAATTCCCACTGACCATCTTTATTAATGTCTACCCATAGGGCATCAGTGACCATTCCAAGCTTATTCAATAATCCATTGTTTATGATAGAATCTTGATAAAATTTTCCTTTACCATCATTGACTAGTAGCAAACTTTTTTCAGATAAGGGATATTTTGCTGGAGAAACTCTTGTACCAATAAATAAATCAAGGTCGCCGTCCGAATCAAAATCTAAAGGAAGTACGATGGAGCCCGATAATGCTTCTTTAGGGATTAAGTCCGTTCTTTTTGTAAAAATTCCGTCTTGATTTAAATATAAGCGATCTTGTAAAAGTAATTCTTCTCCCTCTAATGCATAACCTCCGCTTACAATATATAAATCTTGATCGCCATCCGAATCCGCATCAAAAAATACTGCATCTGTTTCTTCATGTTCTATATCTTCTTTAGCTGAAAATTTAGCGTATTTGTAAAAATCACCAGAGGCCACTTGCACGAAAATGCCGCCTTCCTGCCCTCTCGCTCCCGTAATATAAACATCGGTAATTTGGTCCTTATTAATGTCTGCACTGGTTATTTTGGGACCCGAATAAGAAAGCATATTAGGAATAAGGGGCTGAATTTTAAAATCATTGACTAAGTCTTCTTGGTGAATAAAGGGAATGTTTTGTGTAGATTTTGTAAAAACAGTATTTTTTTTAATAAACTGTAAAGGTGATTTAACAGCATCTACTTCATCTAGTATTACTTCTTTATTTAAAAATAAATTTGCATCATAAGTTGTATGCTGCCCATCGGGCCAAATTATTTTTAAGGAATCTAAGGAGCTTTCTTTAAAATGAAACAATAAAGGTGCTTGCATAGCAGATTGGAATCCGTGCACATAAAAGTTTTCCTGGGTATAAATTTTTTTACCTGTATATAAAAATAGTTTTGCTCCTACTGTTTGTAAATTTTTACCTTTGCCCTTGAGTTTAATTTTTAAATAATTTCCCTGTCCTTTATTTTCTATTGTAGTATTTTTATAAATAGTAGCTACTTGATTCAAATTATTGACAATGATATCCAAGTCGCCATCATTATCAAGATCTGCATAGGCAGCCCCATTTGAAAAGCCAAGCTCATCAACTCCCCAATCTTTAGATCTATCAATAAAACTTAGAGAATCAGTGTTTTCGAAAATATAATTATGTAAAGGTGTTGCTTTAATGGCTTGAAGCATCGAAAACATTTTATCATCAGTTTTACCTTGATTAAATTTTAATCTTTCATCAGCATAAAACTTCATAAAGTCTCTACTAGTAACGTCTCTGCCATATCCGTTGGTAACAAATAAATCTTTGGACCCATCATTGTTAAAATCGGCTAATAAGGCTGACCAGCTCCAGTCTGTATTTGATACGTTTGCTAATTGCCCTATTTCACTAAAAGTACCATCTCCATTGTTTAATTGAAGCATATTGCGCATAATCTGATGGTAAAACCCATTCTCTAGCATATTGTTGTAGAGCTCATAATTATCAGGCGCATACAATAGTTTTTGTCTTCGGTTGTCTTCTGGTAACATGTCCAAGGTATAAATATCTGCACGTCCATCATTATTAATATCTGCAATATCCACCCCCATAGAAAAATTAGATAAGTGCCCAAAAGCGCTGCGTAAACTTTCAGTAAAGCTGCCATTTTTATTGTTGAGATATAAATAATCTTCCTCAATATAGTCGTTAGAAACATAAATGTCAGGCCAGCCATCGTTATTAATATCAGCTATATTTAAACCAAGCCCATATCCTAATGGATTTGAAATAATACCTGCTTTTCTAGAGATATCTACAAATTTATTTCCAATATTTTCATACAATTTATCGCCCGCTTCTGGATCAACCATTTTTTTTACAAAAGCGGCGTCAAAATTTCTAAGATTTTTAATATTGTGATTTAATAAGAACATATCTAAATCACCATCCTGATCCATGTCAAAAAAAGCTGCATGAGAACTATAGCTTTTATCATCAAGGCCGTATTCTTTTGCCTTATCGGTAAAGGTTAAGTTGCCGTTATTAATAAGTAATTGATTGGCTCTAAGAGAAGAATCTAAGTCGCCAGAATAACACACATAAATATCTACAAACCCATCTCCATTCACATCGGCTATGGTCACCCCCGTTTTCCATCCACGTCGTCCTCCTGTATTTGATTGACGTGTAATATCTTGAAATTGAAGCCCCCCCTTATTGAGGTACATTTTATTGGGCACTAAATTACCTGTAAAAAACAAGTCTGTGAGTCCATCATTGTTAAAATCGGCTGCCGCTACGCCCCCTCCATTATAAAAATATTCGTAGGTAATTATATTGAGGTCTGGGGTTTCTATTAATTTATTACTGAATAAAACACCTGAACTATCTGGTGCAACTTTAATAAAAACAGGGGCTTTCTGCGCTTGAGTGCATAGGGGCAAAGCCCAAACAAAAAGGAAGAAAAAAATGTTTTTCATTTTGTAAAAGTAGTAACCTAAAATTAATGCATTTACTGCAGTTCATAAAAAAACAAAAGGCGCTTAAATTAAGCGCCTTTTGTTCTAGTATCGATAGGGAGGAATTATTTTCCACCATCCCACCATGTCTTTGTCATAAACTTGTCACCACCCATTCTATCAACTGCAGCTTTATAATTTGCTGGATTTGAAGAAATCTCAGACTCCCAATAGATTAATCTTCTTGGTATCTCGTTAGCTTCAAATCTGTTAGGATCATTGGTTGGCACTAAAACAGGGAATCCTGTTCTTCTCCAATTACTCCAAGACTCTATATCATTTAAATAGGTTGCAGCCCAATATTCTTCTCCAATTAATTTTAACTTATCAGCACTTGATGCAGCAGCAAAGCCTCTACCTGCTATATAGGTATCAATTTCAGATGTAGTTCTTGCAAAAGATGCATCAAAACCAGCCCAATTTTGAATGGCAGCTTTAACTCCATTATTAAAATGGGTTTCAGCACTTGTAGTTAACCAACCTTTTAAAGCAGCTTCTGCATTCATTAATTCAACCTCACCATAAGTTATTAATAAATATGGATCTTCCCAGTCAAGATATTTTAAATTTAACATTGAAAACACTCTATTTGCCTGAGCAGTAAAAGATTTGTATTCAGCTGCTTTCGCAGTTGATAAAGCAGTCGCAATATTTGCTGATGTGTAACCGTTAGGCATCCCCTCTTGATCAGCTACGCCTGTTTTCCATGCAGTAGCAGCATCTAAATCTGGAGATCCAATACCACCTGAAACTATCATTAAGCGAGGATCATTATTTGCTTTCATCCAGTTAATGAAGGTTTTTGAAATCTTACAATCTTTAGAGTATTTATAAGTATTCCAATAACCATCGTTTAAACCATTTCTGTTGATACCTTGTGGTCCTGTAGTAAATTTAATATGCCCATTATCAGCATTTGAGGTAAAAGCACCAGAAGCATATGCTTCTTTATAAACAGCAGAAGCTGTAGCGGCGTCAACATTGCTCATACGCATTGCAATTCTCATTAACAATGAATTTGCAAATTTTTTCCATTTAGCAACATCTCCACCATAAATGAAATCTTGAGCTCCCATTGATTTAGCAGATGCATTCATTTTATCTCTTGCTGCTTTAATATCTTTTACTAAAGCTGCATATACGTCTTTTTGAGATTCATACTTAGGGAACCAGTTTTTATCGCCATCAATTAATCCATAACCAGCTTGAGTATAAGGAATATCACCATATAAATCGGTCATACGATGAAGATCAAATGCTCTTAAAATAACTGCTGTAGAATTAATATTTACTAAATCTGCAACACCTTTTGTTTTATCAATTGCTTGAGAAAAGTTTCTGATTACGTCAGTGAAATGTCTCTCCATATAAGCTCCACTATATTGTGCGCTATATAAGTATCTGTCACCACTGAAATAACCTGCAGTTGAAGCCGTATGCTGAATCATGGTTGCTGCATACAACATGTTTGCACGCGTATTTTCATATTCACCAGCAATTCTTAGTGTTCCATTAGAAACTAAGTACGCCATGTCCATGTCCGTAGCTGCGTTTTTATCAACGTTAAGATCGGTGATATCTTTTTTGCACGATACGAAAACCATAACCATGGTTGTTATCGCGAATATCATTTGAACTATTTTTTTCATAACGAGTATATTATAATTGTTAATATTTAAAGAATTTAGAAATTAACTGATAAGTTAAAACCAAAACTTCTTGTTTGCGGCATCGCAAAATATTCTAAACCTTGTGAGTTACCATTTGAAGAATAACCAGATTCAGGATCAATGTTTGGAACATTAGACCACAATAATGCTAGGTTACGACCTACCAAAGAGAAGGTTAGGTTTTCAAACTTTGTTTTTGCTAAGAATTTAGCAGGCAAAGCATAACTCAATGCTAATTGTCTTAATTTACCAAAAGAGGCATCGTACACAATATTTTCAGTTATTTGCGCATGACGACCATAGTAGTTGTCTACATTTTCTTTTGGAATATTCCATGTTTTGCTAGCACCTGATTCATCAGCTCCTGTAACAACTAAGCCAGTAGATCTACCCTCCAAGGTTTCTTTTCCACGACCATAAGCATAAGCAAAATAGTTCGTTGCTGAAACAATTGATCCTCCTTGACGGAAATCAACTAACATATCTAACTTCCAATTCTTGTACTTGAAAGTGTTATTGAAACCACCTGCAATTGGATGACGACCTACTGCAATTGCTTCTGCTGCAGCTGATCTTACAGGGTAACCATCTTTATCATAAATCTTCATACCGCTGGCAGTAGTTTTATGCTTGTATCCGATAATATATCCTAATGGTCTTCCAACAATATGTTGAATTCTTTCTCCAAGTCTTAATCTAGATTCTTCAAGGTTGATTGATTTAATAGGCTCGCCTTTCGCGTTAGTTCCTAAGTTTAACACCTCACTAATATTGTTTGAGTAGTTAAAAGATACATCCCATTTGAAGTCTTTATTTTGCATTACCACTGCATTTAATAAAAGTTCTATACCTCTGTTCTGCAATTCACCAATATTAACAATTGTTGAACCGAAGCCTGAAGTAGCAGAGATTCCTGTTGATAGAATATCATTTGTAGTTTTTCTATCATAGTAAGTAATGTCTAATCCAAATCTGTTTTGTAGGAATCTAAAGTCAGCACCAAATTCAATCTCTGATGAAGTGTAAGGCTGTAAACCGCTATTAGGAATAGAACCATTATTAATTTGTCCTAAGTTAGCACCCAAATGACCCGCGCCTACTAAACCATAAGTTAAACCTAAAAGATAAGGATTTGGAGCACCACCACCTACTTGAGCCCATGAAGTTCTCAACTTACCAAAATTAATTACTTCTGGTAATTTAAAGGCATCACTCAATACAAAACTCAAACCTGCTGAAGGATAAAATAAAGTATTAGATCCCTTAGCTAAAGTAGAGAACTCGTCTTGACGACCAGTTAAACTCAAGTTTAAATAATTTTTATAAGTAACGTTTGCAGAACCAAAATAAGAATTAATAGCTTGTTCATTAAAACCATAGCCAAAACTAGCAGCTGCAACATTCGTTACTGAATGTAAGAAAGGAACAACTAAGTTACCTCCTCCGCCACCTTTTGATTCGGCTACTCTATACATAGCATTTGCACCAATAACCGCATCGAAAGCGAAATCTTTAATTTCTTTATTGGCACCAATTAATAAATCATAGTTATCTTCTCTATTAGTACGAAATGATTGGTTGTAATCACCTCTAGGGCTGAAAGCAGTACCATAGCCAGTATAACTTGCGTCATCTCTAACGTTATAATCTGTACCAATTCTACCTTGCATATACAACCATTTAGTAAAGTCATATCTTAAAGAGACATTACCTAAGAATCTGTCAATATCATCTTGACGGAAAAAGCTATTTGCAGCCCAATAAGGGTTTGTTGCATAAACGTTTGGCTGATAGCCCAACTCTGTTCCATCTTTCTTATCCCCCTTGCCTGTCGCACCTGCAATTACTGAAAAAGGAATAATTTCAGGATGCATAGCAGTAGTAAAGTTTCCGTTACCAGGAGTATCAGATAGTCTAGGACGGTTTTTAGCTTTTTGTTTCATGTATTGACCTGTAAAAGCTAATGTGAAATTGTCAAACTTACTGTTTACGTTCCAGTTGAAGGTTTGACGCTTGAAACTTGCATTTGGCATAATGTCCTCAGCTCTTAAATCAGCAACTGAAAAACGGTAGTTACCATTTTGGTTTCCACCACTAAATGCTAAACTGTTGGTTGTATTGATAGCCGTTCTATAAAAATCTTTTACACCTTGTCCTAAATCCATATAAGGTCTAGAAGCTCCGTCGAATTGTATAGTACTTTGACGTGTTGTAGTAGAACCGTATTTAACTCCCCAGTTATTTAAACCTGCTTCTAAAGATTCTCCAGCTGAAGCAGGAAGTTTACCATCTATACCTTGTCCATATTCTTTTTGAAAATCGTATAAGTCAACCACTTGATCCATAGTCGTGTTTGAGTTAAATGAAATTCCCATTCCTTTTCTAGCTTTACCTGATTTGGTAGTTATTAAGATAACACCATTGGCAGCACGAGCACCATAAAGAGCTGCTGCAGTATTTCCTTTCAATACAGATAAAGACTCTATATCGTCTGGGTTAATTGCAGTTAGACCGTCACCAGCATCATTACCACCCCAAAGACCAGCGGTACCTTGGTTGCCTGACTCCATAGGAACACCATTTATAACATATAAAGGTTGATCATTTCCTTGTAAAGAAGATCCACCACGGATTAAAACTCTTGTAGAACCACCCACACCTGACGCAGGAGGAGTTACAGAAACCCCTGCTACTTTACCAGACAAGGCATTTCCTAAATTCGGAGTTCTAGAATCTGTAAAACGATCCCCTTTTAATTGAGTCACAGAATAAGATAAGTTTCTTGTTTGTTTAGTAATACCTAAGGCAGTTACTACAACATCTTGTAAACTGTTATCTTGTGTCTCTTCAAGAGAAACATTAACGTTTGTAAGGTTTCCAGCCACTTGAACTTGTTTTGTAACATATCCGACTGAGGATACTTCCAAAACAACATTTCCAGTAGGAACCGTTACACTAAAAACACCTTCTGAATTGGTAAGAGCTTTTGCAGAAGCCCCTTTTACAATAACGTTGGCGGAAATCAATGGAGAATTTTTATCTCCAGTAACTTTACCAGATAATTGTCTTGTCTGTGCAAATGATGCTTGCATCATACACATAAAAGCTAAAAACATTGATAAGCGTAGTTTCATTTTGCTTTTTTTATATTAAGAAATAGTTAAATTCGGACTCAAGATATATAAATAATTCATTTTAACAAAATTTTTTAAAATATTTTTGTTGTTAATAAGATATAGCCCGTGCTATTGCAAATTTGGACTTAATAGTATGATTTATAACTTATTTACATATTTAATTAATTATTTAAGTGTTTAAAAAATAAAATATGCAGTTTTCATCTCATTTTAAGAAAATATTAAATTTATTTTTAATATTTATTTGTGGCATCTTCAGTTTGGCGGCAATTGCACAAAAAAAGCCTATGGATATACACACACAGGTGCTTGTAATTGGGGGTAGTGCGAGTGGAATTACTGCTGGAATTCAATCTGCTAGAATGGGGGCAAACACAGTTGTTGTAGAATCAACTCCATGGCTAGGCGGTATGTTAACATCGGCTGGAGTGGGTGCTTTTGACGGCAATCATCAATTACCATCGGGTTTATTTGGCGAGTTTCGTGAACAGCTTTATCGCACCTATGGTGGACCAGATAAAGTTGCTACTGGCTGGGTAAGTAATACCTTATTTGAACCGCATGTGGGTGACAGTATTTTTAAATCAATGGCTTCCAAAGAAAAAAAATTAACTGTCTTATATTCTTATGCATTCGAAAAATTAATTAAAACAAAAGATAAAATAAAAGGGGCTTACTTCATTGATACCCTCACAAAACATAGATTAAATATTTATGCCGAAAGAATAATTGATGCCACAGAATTAGGGGATGGACTCGCAAGTGCTGGACTTCCATATGACTTGGGAATGGAATCTTCTGCATTGACTGGAGAAGATGTTCATGTAGCTAACTCCAATGATATTATACAAGATATTACTTACGTGGGTATTTTAAAAGATTATGGAAAACCACAACCTTTAATAGAAAGGCCTAAAGACTATGACTCTACTGAATTTGATGGTTCCAGTACTAATTTTTATAGAGACTTTTTGCGAAAAAAACCAGGCGTAGATGCACAAAAAATGTTGGATTATGGTAGAATGCCAAACAATAAGTTTATGTTAAATTGGCCAATCTATGGAAATGATATTTATTTAAATATTATTGAGCAAAGTAGAGAAGAAAGAGAAAAAATCTTAGTGACAGCAAAACAACAAACCTTACGCTTTGTATATTTTATTCAAAAAGATCTTCAAATGCGCAATCTAGGACTTGCTGATGATGAGTTTCCTACGAAAGATCTATTGGCATTTTATCCCTACCACAGAGAATCAAGAAGGCTGAAAGGATTAGTAAGAATGAATGTAAAACATATCTCTAATCCTTATACCACTAAGGACGCATTATATAGAACTGGAATTGCTGTAGGTGACTACCCTATAGACCATCATCATAAAAAAAATACTGCTGCACCCCAGCACTTAGATTTTTATCCAGTACCTAGTTTCAATATTCCATTAGGCGCATTAATCCCGGCTCAATATTCCAATTTTATTGTAGCAGAAAAATCGATTAGTGTATCAAATATTGTAAATGGTACAACTCGTTTGCAACCCTGTGTATTGCAAATTGGACAAGCTGCTGGTGCCTTAGCTGCCATTAGCCTCAGAAATAAACAAGCTGTACAAGCAGTTTCAGTTAGAAAGGTACAAGCTAGTTTACTAGACGCTGGCGTTTATATTATGCCCTTTATAGATGTGCCTAATAACCACCCCCATTTTATAGCTGCACAAAAAATAGGAGCCATTGGTTTGTTAAGAGGAAGAGGGGTTCCCGTTGGATGGGCCAATCAAACTTATTTTGACCCAATGATGCAAGTGGAAGGAAAATTATTTTTATCTATTTGGAATAGCTATTTTCCAAAGTATAATAGCGCTTCAGATAGCTTGTCCATAAAGGAGGCCATCGATTTATTAGGCTTACTTAATAAACTATCTTTTGAAAAAAATAAAAGTTTTATAAAAGGAAAATGGGAAACTTGGAATTTTGATTTTTTTGATACTGCTAGACCTGTAAAAAAAATAGAATTAGCGGCCATTCTAAATAGCTATGCTCCTTTATTTGAGTCTTGTCAAGTCAATCACCAGGGAGTTCAAACCTATCGATTAATGCCTAAGCAATAAAACCAGGTAATTTCTGGAAATATTCAATAACTGTCTTTTGAGTAATATTTTCAAACTAGCTGATAATCATTATTGTAAACATTATTCTAAAAAGCTTTCTGTACTTGAAGAAAATATGGTGATAAAATTATTCTGCAAACAATTATAAATTGTTATTTCTTTGTTATCTTTATTTATTCAAAAGTGTGTAAAATGTACACATTAAAACGGGTTTTGAATTTTATTTCTTGTAAATGAAAAAACTAATTGCTTTGTTTTGTTTGGCAACAGTGATAAATGCAAATGGGCAGTTATTAAAAACCGATCCAAATTTTATTTTGGAGTCGAGCAGTAATGTTTTGATTACTGCTGATGCAAATAAGGGAAATAAAAATTTACTAAATTTTACTGGCGATGTTTATGTTCATATTGGTGTCATCACCAATTTAAGCGCCAATAGTAGTGCATGGAAATATGTACCAAGTTTTTCTGTATGGGGTGGGACGGATGCTAGAATTAAATGTACTTCGATTGGAAATAATAAATGGACTTATACTATTCCAGGTAACCTAAGAACCTTTTTTGGCATTACGGATGCCACAGAAAAAATATTAAAAATTGCCATTTTATTTAGAACAGCAGCGGGTGTTAAATTAGCGAATGAAGATAATTCAGATATGTTTTTATCGGTAGTGGACAATCAATTTCAAGTTAAAATTGATACGCCATTTTTGCAACCCCTTTACCAGCCTCGATTTGAAGCAATTCAAAAAGGATTAGGAGATACTTTATTTATCAATGCAAAGGCAAGTAATAATGGGAATTTATCTATCTACTATAATGACAGTTTGATAAAGTCGATGACCAACACAAGTTCTTTATCTACTTTTAAAATTGTAAATAAACTAGGAACACAAAAACTACTTGTGATAGGCGATAATGGTTCAACAACGTCAAAAGATTCTTTAAGTTTTTTGGTAGCTGGTGCAACTTCCATTAAGGATTTGCCCGCAGGTGTTACCGATGGTATAAATTATCATGCGGGTGATACATCAGTTACTTTGGTTTTTTATGCTCCTAAAAAAACGAACGTTAGTGTGATTGGAGATTTTAATAATTGGACACCCAGTTTAGCAGATGTCATGAATATGACAAAAGATAGTGCACGTTTCTGGTTAAAAATTAATGGATTAAAAGCGGGACAAGAATATGCATATCAATATTTAATTGATGATAATTTAAGAGTAGCAGATTATTCCACTGAAAAAATATTAGATCCGAATAATGACGCAAGCATTCCTGCAGCAACCTACCCCAATTTAAAAGCCTATCCAACGGGTAAAACAACAGGTATAGTGGGCATTTTACAAACAGCAAAGCCCAAATATGTTTGGAATGATGCTGGATTTGTAAGACCTAATAAAAAGAACTTAATTATATATGAGTTGCTATTACGCGACTTTGTTCAAAAGCAAAATTTCCAAGCATTAAAGGACAGTTTAAACTATTTTAAAAAGTTAGGCATCAATGCAATTGAAATAATGCCATTTTCAGAATTTGAAGGCAATGATAGTTGGGGTTATAATTCAAGTTTCTTTTTTGCGCCTGATAAATTTTATGGTACTGAATTGGCAATTAAGGAGTTCATTGATTCGGCACATGCCAAAGGGATTGCAGTGATCATGGATATGGTTTTAAATCATGTGTTTGGATCTTCTCCTTTAGCTCAAATGTATTGGGATAGCAAAGCAAATGCCCCTTCAGCCAACAATCCTTGGTTAAATACAGCTGCAAAACATCCTTATAATGTGGGAAATGATTTTAATCATGAATCTCCTGCAACCAAGCAACTAGTTTCTAGTGTGGTCAAGCATTGGCTAACACAATATCATATTGATGGTTTTAGATGGGATTTGTCAAAAGGCTTTACACAAAAAAATAATCCAACAGATGTAAATGCTTGGGGTGCATATGATGCAAGTCGTATTGCCATTTGGAAAAATATTTATGATACCATGCAAAAGGCATCTCCCAATAGCTATTGCATTTTAGAGCATTTTGCAGACAATACCGAGGAAAAGGAATTGGCTGATTATGGTATGTTATTATGGGGCAATGCCAATTATAATTTCAATCAAGCAACCATGGGTTTTAATACAGATGCTTCTTTTAATTATGCTTTTGCCAATGGACGTAATTGGAATCAGCAGCATTTGGTAACCTATATGGAAAGTCATGATGAAGAAAGATTAATGTATAAGAATACCCTATATGGCAATTCAAGCGGCACTTATTCAACGCGCGATTTGGCCACTGGTTTAAAACGCAATGAAATGGCTGCTGCGTTTTGGGCATTAACGCCTGGTCCAAAAGTAATGTGGCAATTTGGAGAACTAGGTTATGATTATTCTATTAATACTTGTACCGACTTATCGGTGAATAATAATTGTCGTTTAGCAGTGAAGCCCATTAAATGGGATTATTTAGCCAACACCAACCGAAAAGCTTTGTACAATGCGTATGCGCAATTTTTACAACTACGAAACAATCCATCTTATACAAACGACTTCATATCAAATAAATATATAGTTAACTCTACTGGCGTTGTAAAATCAATGCAATTAAACGGGGACTCCATAAAATTAGTAGTGTTGGGTAATTTTGATGTTACTACAGCCACTGCAAATGTGTCATTTCCAAGCGATGGCATTTGGTACAGTCTTAATTCCAATAAAAATCAATTGGTCAATGGCGGATCTGCATCTATTACACTACAACCTGGTGAGTATTATGTATATACCAATAAAAATATTTCGAATGCGGTCATTACAGATGTTTTAAATATAGGAATGCCTTTATTAAATATTCCAGTGACGATTAACCCTAATCCTTTAAGAACAAGCTCCAAAATTGACTTCCAATTAAATGAAAGCGGCCAGTTGCTTATACAAGCCTTCGATATGAACGGAAATGATTGCGGTGTGTTATACACTGGTTATCGACAAAAAGGGAGTCAGCAATTTACTATTAATAAAAATGCACGCATGCAAATGCCGGGCATGTATTTTATATCCATAACTTTAAACCAAAAACAAAAAATAAATAAACTTTTAATTACAAATTAACACAATTCTTAAACTTGAAATCGTAAATCTATGAACATGAAAAAAACACTTGTTGCAATGTTGCTAGCAGTAATCTGCTTGCCTGCATTTGCACAAGAACGTTCGGTTACCGGTAAAGTAACCGACGCCAAAGACGGATCTCCTTTGGTTGCAGCTTCTGTTGTTGTTAAAGGAACTAAAAAAGGAGTAAGTACTTCTGCGGATGGTACTTTTTCTTTGAAAGTTACTGGTACAGAAAATACAGTGGTAGTTTCATTTTTGAACTATGCAGCTAAGGAAGTATCTATCGCAGGTCAATCTAACGTTAATGTTGCTTTGACTCAAAATTCCGATCAATTAAGCGATGTTGTCGTAATTGGTTATGGATCCGCTCGCAAAAAAGACTTAACAGGAAGTGTTGTAAACATTTCTTCTAAGGATTTTGTGAAAGGACAAATAACCAGTCCAGAACAATTAATTGCCGGTAAGGTTGCAGGTGTGCAAATTACTTCAGATGGTGGAGCTCCTGGTTCAGGAAGTACCATCAGAATTAGAGGTGGTGCTTCACTTAATGCAAGTAATGACCCTTTAATCGTAATTGACAACGTACCATTAAGTAATAATGGTATTTCTGGAGTAGCTAATCCTTTATCATTGATTAATCCAAATGATATTGAGTCTTTTACTATTTTAAAGGACGCATCGGCAGCAGCTATTTATGGTTCTCGTGCTTCTAATGGTGTAATTATTATCACCACTAAAAAAGGAGCCCAAGGAAAAGCAAAATATAATTTCAATTCACAAACCTCCGTAGGTCAAGTGGCAAATTATGTTGATGTTTTAAATGCTGATGAGTTTAAAACTTATGTAAATGCGAATGGTACTGCAGATCAAAAAAAGTTGTTAGGCACCGCTAATACAGATTGGCAAAAAGAAATCTATCAATCTGCATTAACAACAGACAATAACTTTAGTGCTTCTGGCGCCTTTAAAACAATGCCTTATCGTTTTTCAGTATCTTCTTTATCTCAAGAAGGGGTGTTAAAAACTGGAAAATTAGATAGAACAACTATTGGTTTAAATTTAAGCCCAAGACTTCTTAATAATTCATTGAAGATTGACTTGAATGCAAAAACAACTTTAAGCAAGAGCCGTTTTGCAGAACAAGGTGCAATAAGTACCGCTGTACAATTCGACCCAACTAAACCAGTTTATTCAGCAAATGCTAATGCATTTGGTGGCTATTATGAGTGGTTGGATGCGGGTTCTACAACAGGCTTAGCTGGCTTAGCACCAAAAAATCCAGTAGGATTATTAATGCAAAAGCAGGATTTAAGCAATGTGAATAGAACCATTGCGAATGCCGATATCGATTATACTTTGCCTTTCTTTAAGGATTTAAGATTACATACGAATGTGGGTATTGATATCTCCAATGGCTCAGGTACCATTTTCATACCGGGTACTGCTGCTTCTAATTTTAAACGTTTTAACGGAAAAGGTGGTGTTAACAATGAGTACAAACAAGAAAACACAAACTTATTGGCTGAGTCTTACTTGAACTATTCTAAGTATGTTGAAAGTATCGAAAGTAAATTTGATGTAATAGCAGGTTATGCTTATCAAGAATTTAAATCTAAGAAATTTAATTTCAATGATTTGACAGAAGATGGAACTGTGGTAACTGCACCTAATTTCCCTTTTGATATACCTGAAAACAGATTGGTTTCATTTTATGGTAGATTGAATTATGCCTTCAAAGGAAAATACTCTTTAACTGCAACCATTCGTCAAGATGGATCTTCAAGATTCAATGCAGATAATCGTTTTGCAACATTTCCTTCATTTGCAGCTGCTTGGAATTTGGCTGAGGAGGATATGATTAAGCAATCAAAAGTAATTTCTACTTTGAAACTAAGATTTGGTTATGGTGAAACTGGACAACAAGATGGTATTGGTAACTATGACTACTTATCTTATTATGCTTTAAGTGGTCCACAAGGTAAATACCAGTTTGGAAATACTTTCGAATATATGTATGCACCAGGTGGCTATTATGGCGGAAGAAAGTGGGAGCAAACTGCAACTACTAACTTAGCCTTAGATTTTGGATTATTCGATAATAAGTTAACGGGTAGTTTAGATATTTACAAAAAAGTAACTACAGATTTATTAAACTTGATTGGACAACCAGCTGGTACTAACTTCTCTAACCAAATCATTGCCAATGTGGGTGATATGGAAAATAAAGGAGTAGAATTAGGATTGAATTTACAAGCAATTAATAAAGCTAATTTTAATTGGGATATTGGATTTAACATTACTTATAATAAAAACGAAATCACTAAGTTAACTATTGCTCCAGATTATAATTATCCAGGCAATAAATTTGGTGGAATTTCTGGCGGTGTTGGTAATACCATCATGATTAACTCAGTTGGTTTTAACAGAGGTTCATTCTTTGTTTTTCAACAAGTATATGATGCTGCTGGAAAACCCATTGAAGGTTTATTTGTAGATCGCAATGAAGATGGCGTGATCAATGATAAAGACCAATACCAATATCAAAACGTAGATCCTACTCTATTCTTAGGATTTACTTCAAGCATGAACTACAAAAAATGGAGTGCTGGTTTTGTAATGAGAGCTAATGTTGGTAACTATATGTACAATAACATATATAGCACTTTAGGTACTTATAGAGCCATTTCAAGCTTAGCGACTCATATCGGTAATGCTTCAAGAAATATTTTAGAAACAGGCTTTACACAAAATGGGGTGAATCAATTAATGAGTGATTATTACATTCAGAATGCTTCTTTCTTAAGAATGGACAATATTAATGTTGGCTATAATGTAGGAAAAGTATTTAAGAATAAAGCTAATCTTAGAATTAATGCAAATATTCAAAATGCATTTACCCTTACTAAATACAAGGGGTTAGATCCTGAAATTAGTGGTGGTATCGATAATAATTTTTATCCTAGACCTCGTGTAATTGCATTGGGCTTAAATTTTGATTTTTAATCAATACAAAACAAACAACTATGAAAAATAATTTATATAAAGTTGGGTTAATGTTGAGTTTTGTTGCAATCCTATTTGGAGCTTGCGTAAAAAAACTTGACGTACTTCCTACGAATGATATCACTGCGGATGTTGTATACAGCACGGCAGATGGTTATAAAAAAGCATTCGCAAAAGTGTATGGTGCCTTTGCATTGGGTGGAAATAATGGTGCCAACGGCAGTGGTGATATACAAGGTATTGATGGTGGATTTTCCGATTTCTTCCGTCTTTACTGGAATGCACAAGAATTGTCAACTGACGAAGCAGTTGTTGCATGGGGTGATGCAGGCTTGCCTGATTTTCACAAAATGAACTGGTCTGCTAACAATCAATTTATTAAAGCATTATACTACCGTTCATTTTATCAAATTACGGTAGCTAATGATTTTATTAGACAAGCAAGTGATGCCAACCTTTCTAAAAGAGGAATCACTGGTGCAGATGCTGATGCCATCAAAAAGTTCAAAGCAGAAGCTAGATTTTTAAGAGCTTATCAATATGCTGTTTTAATGGATTTATTTGGAAATCCTGCTTTTGTTACTGATGAGGTTGCAATAGGTAGTGAATTACCAAAGCAAATTTCAAGAGCAAATCTTTTCTCTTTTGTTGAGAAAGAATTAAAAGAAATAGAACCTTTATTAGCTGCTCCTAAAACAAATGAATACGGTAGAGCTGATCAAGCAGCAGCTTGGTCATTGCTTGCTCGTATCTATTTGAATTCTAAAGTATATACAGGAATAGATAAAAACACAGAAGCAATTACCTACTCAAGTAAAGTAATAGCTGGTGGTTATAGCTTATTACCTGATTATACTCAAATCATGAGAGCAGATAACAACATAAGTAATCCAGAATTTATTTTCACTATTAACTATGATGGTATAAATACGACCAACTGGGGTGGAACAACTTACTTAACACACGCTGCAGTGGGTGGTAACATGAAGGCTTCTGATTTTGGTATTAACGGTGGATGGGGAGGCTTAAGAACTACTAAAGGTTTAGTAAATACATTCGACTATGACCTTGACTTAGCTTCTATTAGATCAGGATTAGGAACAGCAAGCAAATATGGCTTAGTGGGTTCTGCGGTAAACAATTGGGGCGCTACTCCAGATGTTCCTTTTTATCCAACTTCAACTGCTGATGTATATGTTGCTTATGTGAAATTTACTGCTGGTGATTGGAAAATCAGAGTTAATAATGATTGGTCTGTTAATTATGGCGACAATGGAGCAGATTTAAAATTAGAAGCTGGAGGAGATAATATGAAAACAGATGGCGGTCATTATAAAGTAGTTTTAAATGACAAAACATTAACCTACACTGTTACTGCAATGGCTGACAAACGTGCTCAGTTTTTTACAGGCAATAATGGGATAGAAATTAATGATATTGGCGATTTTAAAGATGGTTATGCCATTACTAAATTTAAAAACATTAAGAGAGATGGTACAATTGGCTCTGATGCTACGCAAGTAGACATTGATATGCCAATATTCCGTTTAGCTGAAATGTATTTAATATATGCTGAAGCGGTAAAACGCGGTGGAACTGGTGGTTCTGAGGCAACAGCGGTTTCTTACATCAATAAATTACATGAGCGTGCTTTTGGAAATAAAGATGGAAATATTACTTCTTATACGCTTCCATTCATTTTGGATGAAAGAGCTCGTGAGTTGTATTGGGAAGGTTTCAGAAGAACAGATTTAATCCGTTTTGATGATCAATTTACTTCAAGCGCTTATGTTTGGCCTTGGAAAGGAGATGTAAAAGCTGGTAAGGGTGTAGAATCTTGGAGAAAATTATACCCAATACCAACAGACGATCTTACTGCCAATCCAAATTTAAAGCAGAATCCTAATTATTAATTTAGATTTATTTCTTTAAAACGAAAAACATGAAAACAATAATCAATAAAATTCTACTTTTAGTGACTTTTAGCTTACTGCTAATGTCATGTAAAAAAGAAGTCGAAATGGTAACAGTAGGCACTGCTGTTCCAGGGGTTTTAAATACCTCCGTTAGTTCGGTGGTGCTTACCAAACCAAACTTAGCAGTAGAAGCAGTAAAAGCTAGCTTCGTACCTGTCAATTTTGGATTTAGTACAGCTGCTTCTAACACTTTGCAGATTGCAAAATCAGGAACTAATTTTGCTGCAGCTAAGGAAATAAGTTTAGATGCTACCACTAAAAGTTTAACTCATTTAGAATTAAACAATTTGCTTTTATCAATGGGACTTGTACCTGATGTTGCAGCAAGTGTTGACTTCAGAGTGAAAACAACCATTAATGCAAATGTGCCTACAGTATTTTCAAATGTAAAATCTGTTACAATTACCCCATTTGCTTTAATTGGAATTTTGTATATGGCAGGCGCTCATAATGGTTGGACTTTTGCCAAGGATAGTGTTATATCTCCTGAAGGAGATGGCATTTTTTCTGCAATCATACAATTTACTTCTTCTAAATCTTTCTTCAAATTGTCAAAGACTAAAGAATGGAGTAATGTTTATGGAAGCGCTTCGGAAGCTGCAACAAGTACTCTTATGGTTGGGCCTGGCGATATACCAAAAGCTTTAGTAGGACCAGATTTAACTAGCCCAAATACTTATGATAACTACAATGTAATTGCTAATACAAATACCTTAGCAATTAGTTATGAGTTATTTACGTGGGGAGTTATTGGAACTTCAATTGGAGGATGGGATAATGATGTCCCAATGAAGTATAATAATACTACAAAAACATGGTCTATTACTACTAATCTAGTGCCAGGGGTATATAAATTTAGAAAAAACCATGGCTGGGCTGTAAACCTTGGTGGATCTAATGGTACCTTAACACAAGGCGGTTCAGATATAAGTCTAAGTGCTGCTGGAAACTATACAATCACATTAAATGTAGATGCAAAAACTTATACTATAGTAAAGAATTAATTTTCTACATAGTATTCATTAAAAAAGCATCCTCTGCGCAAGCAGAGGATGCTTTTTTTTGTAATTTTTTTCAGCTACCTAATTTAAGAAAGCATCCATTGCAATTGTTGGTTTACCATCATTTGAAAAAGCGCCCATATTATACCCCTGCCAATTATTATGACATTGCGGCTCCCAATAAAAAACACCTAGTCCCATTTGATTCGGAAGTGATTTGTTCTTTTGAATGATATCTGTTAAAAAGTTTTTGCATTCGGTTGCTTTTGAGACATCCATACCCACTTCACTAATCATAATTGGCTTACCATAGCGGGCTATCATATCTAACATATTATTATAGCATTGGTCAGTGGTTGTTTGCCAATTAGTAGCGTCAGGGTATAATGACATGGCAATTACATCGTAATCTACCTTATTCGTTTTCAAGCCATCAAACATCCAACGAAACATCGCATTGTCATACCCATTGGAAATATGTACAATAATTTTTGAACTAGGGCTTATTTCTCTCACTGCTTTCGAGCCCGCATTTAATAGAGCAGCAAAATTGGACATACTTTTTGAAGCACGACCATCCTCCCAAAGCATACCATCATTGGTTTCATTCCCAATTTGAATCCAGCTAGGATTAATACCATTGTTTATTAATTGAGTGACTACATCTTTGGTGTAAGTATACACCATGGTGGTAAGTGCATCAAAATTTAAATTTTTCCATGCAGCAGGTTTATTTTGTTTGCCAGGGTCGGCCCACCAATCACTATAATGAAAATCGATCATAATTTTCATACCCAAACTTTGAGCTCTTTTTGCTTGTGCAATTACATCACTCGTTCCACAATAAATAGTAGCGGGATTTACCCATACCCTTAATCGAATGGAGTTGATTCCTTTAGTTTTCAATAATTCAATACAATCCATTTCTTTGCCAGTAGCGTTATAAAATTTTTTGCCCTCCTTTTCCATTTGGCTTAACCAACCAATATCAGCCCCCTTTGCGTAAAAAGAGGTATCACTTACAATGGATGTTTTGGTGGTATTATTACTCGCTTTAGCGCAAGCACAAAGTAAAAATGCAGAAGTTAAAATGACGAAGTGAATATATTTAGACATGCCTATTTTTTTTAAATATACCACAATATTTTAAAATGTATCTCCTAATACCTCTGTAGTGTAGTAATTTTACTTACTTATTAATAATTATTCATACTTTCCAAAAGGAGCAGTTTGAATTATAGTTTTTTCTTTAATTTTAAGATATCTTGTTTTAAAAATATATAATTTAAGTCACATGAAGCATCTGTTAATTGTTTTTTGCTTTTTCTTACTGGCAAATCAGATTGAGTTAATTGCTCAGCTACCTAAGCCAAGTAATGGTCGTATTGAACGAATTGAAAATTTTAGTTCAAAGTATGTGCCCTCAAGAAATGTAGATGTTTGGTTACCCGACAACTATACCCCTTCCAAAAAATATGCAGTATTATATATGCATGATGGACAAATGCTTTTTGACAGCAGCATCACTTGGAATAAACAAGAATGGGGCGTTGACGAAACATTAACCCAATTAATGCAAAAAAAGAAAATTAGGGATTGTATTGTTGTAGGTATTTGGAATGGAGGAAAAAGTAGACATGCTGAATATTTTCCTCAAAAACCTTTTGAGGCTTTATCCAAGGATCAACAGAAACTAGTTTACGATGCTTACAGAAGTGGTGGTCAATCCATTTTTTCAGGACTCGCTATTTCTTCAGATAATTATTTGAAATTTTTGGTAGAGGAGCTGAAGCCTTATATTGATAAAACCTACAACACATTTACAGACCAGACAAATACATTTATAGCAGGAAGTAGTATGGGCGGCTTAATTTCTATGTATGCCCTATGTGAGTATCCAACCGTTTTTGGCGGGGCAGCTTGTATGTCTACACATTGGCCAGGACTATTTTCAATGGATAATAATCCAGTGCCTGCTGTCTTTTTTTCTTATTTAAAAAAGCATTTGCCTTCACCGGGTCAACATCAAATTTATTTTGATCATGGCACTGAAACACTAGATTCTATGTATGCCTCATTACAATTTGAGGTAGATGCTATTATGAAAGAAAAGAAATATCGCAGCAGCCAATGGATAAGCCGTTCATGGCCTGGACAGGATCATTCTGAAAAATCTTGGAAAAGCAGATTGGAAGTTCCAGTTAGTTTTTTATTGAAAAGGAAAGTTCAGAAAGTTGTGTTATGATGGATCTAAAAGCCGGTATTTATATCAAGAGCACTGCCGCCTTAAATGGCAGTTTCTTCGAGCATACAACCATTCTAATTGTTGAACACAATGAAGCCGGAAGTTTAGGCTTTGTAACCGATAAACCCTTTGAAAAGTCGCTCCATGAGCTAATTGAATTCAAGCACAGTAAACCATTTCCACTAATGGATGGCGGCCCCGTTGATAGAGAACATATCTTTGTATTGCACAAGCGACCAGATCTCATTGAGGGGGGCAAAGAAATATCCAATGGTCTTTATTTAGGTGGCAATATGGAGCAAGTAATCAAAGCCATCAACACCAAGGCTGCGGATGAACAAGAAATTCAAGTTTTTATTGGCTATTGTGGATGGGATTTAGGAGAATTGGAAGCGGAGCTAGCAGAGGGAAGCTGGATATTCATTTAATACTTTATAAAAACCAGGCAGTGCTGCCATGGAAGATTCTCAATATTTTTATCAAATCTAAAACCTGCTGCTTTAAATTCTTTAATAGCCTGCGCTTCAGACATTTTATGAATGGTTTTAATGGGTACAGCTAAATCTTCGGACCTAAACTCTACAAGCACTAATTTACCGCCCGGCTTTAATGCAGTCAGCATGGATAACGCCATTTCATAAGGATAAGAAAATTCATGGTATACATCTACTAACAACATCATGTCAATGGAATTTTCTGGTAAAGACAGATTTTGTTCTGCACTCAATACGGGTACTATACGTGACAATTTTTCTTGCTTGATTCTTTCATATAAATAAGCAATCATTTCGGGCTCAACGTCTACTGCAAAAACTTTACCAGCTCCCACCATTTTTGAAAGCAGTGCACTATGGTAGCCACTACCCGCTCCTATATCAGCAATAACCATACCTGGCTTAACATCTAAATTTTTCAATAATAGAGAGGTGTTTTCTTCTATTTCTCTTTCTTCTCTTTCTAGCCAATCTATTCCATAATGACTCATTACTTGTGCAATTTGTCTACCCATGTACCACTTATTAATACCGTTGGGGTCCCCAGTCCTTATTTTATAACGGTCTTGACCCAATGAAAAAAAGCTGAGCGATAAAAAAGTAAAAAGAAGTAAATAGGGTCTTAATGTACGCATGGAACTATTTTGTGTAAACGAAGGTATTAAATAGAAGAGAAATCGGAGTTTATATATCAATTTTTTAGCATAAATTTAATCCATCAAAAACAACCTTATGATCAAAAAGATAATCGCTTTACTATGCTTAATAGTATCCACTCAATTGTGTTTTGCCCAGGATCTAAACAAAGAGTTTTCTCCCTTGAAATGGAGAAGTATTGGCCCCTTTAGAGGAGGTAGGTCCAATATGGCATCTGGAGTAATTAACAATAGAGATATCTATTACATGGGCACTACAGGTGGTGGTTTATGGAAAACAGAAAACAGCGGAATGAGTTGGAATAATATTTCTGACGGATTTTTTAAAACTAGTTCTGTGGGTGCGGTGGCAGTTGCAGAAAGCGATGCTAATATTGTTTATGTAGGCATGGGGGAACACGCTGTAAGAGGTGTAATGACACATCATGGAGATGGTGTGTATAAAAGTACCGACGCGGGCAAGACATGGAAAAAAATGGGATTAGATGCTACACAACATATTTCAAGAATTGCGATTGATCCAAAAAATCCAAATATTGTTTTTGTTGCAGCGCAGGGTGCATTGTATAGTAAATCAGCAGAGCGTGGTATTTATAAATCTATTGATGGTGGTACAACATGGAAAAAAGTATTGTATGTAGATGATAAAACAGGTTGTGCAGAAATATCAATGGATATGCATAATACCTCTATTATGTATGCTGCCATGTGGGAACATGGTCGTTTGCCATGGCAGGTAATTAGTGGTGGTCCAGGAAGTGGATTGTATAAATCAACTGACGGTGGTAATAATTGGGTGAAAATGGAAAAGGGATTACCAAAAGAAATGGGCAAGATGTCTATCGCAGTGTCTAGAGCCAATTCAGAAAAAGTATATGCATTAATTGAAAGTGATTTTAGTAAAGACGCAGGTGGCTTATATGTATCAGATGATGCAGGCGCCAATTGGTCACAAATTAATAAGAGCCATCGTTTAATTCAACGCGCATGGTACTATATCGAACTATTCCCAGATCCAACCAA
>Ga0079300_10000034_pt1 | contig 37597 bp, 40 predicted proteins | sample Wag4_2014_7_11_FD_74799 | JGI IMG/M metagenome (GOLD analysis project Ga0079300, IMG submission 74799) | Fresh water microbial communities from Ohio, USA - Utica-2 Time Series HT 2014_7_11 | ecosystem: Environmental > Aquatic > Freshwater > Water tank | place: USA: Ohio | collected 2014-07-11
AAATTTTATGTATGGGGTATTCAATTAAAAAATGGATCACTCATTGGCACCATTAGTATTCATTCCGTTCATGATGGTTTTGAAAGAGGCGAAGTTGGATATGCTTTGATGAAGCGATATTGGAATCAAGGTTATATGACAGAAGCCCTTGAAGCTCTTTTAGCCTATGCCTTTGGCGTGGTGGGTTTTAATCGCTTAGAAGCGCACCACTCAATCTACAATCCTGCAAGTGGAGCGGTGTTAATTAAAACCGGATTTCAGCACGAAGGCGTACTGAGACAATACTATCGATCGAATGATGGATTTCAAGATTCCAGTCTTTATTCAATATTAAAGAAAGATTGGGACATGGCTCAAAAATAATCTATGCTATAATTCGCTGGGTAAAAATAATATGAAAAATTGGAAGCGCAACATTACATTCTTTATCGCTGGTCAAATGATTTCTTTTGTTGGATCACTTTTGGTTCAATATGCAATCTTTTGGTATATCAATCTTGAAACTGAATCCGGAACCATTTTAACGATTGCAATTATTGCTTCTTTTATTCCATTACTGATCTTTTCTCCGATTGCCGGGGTTCTCGCTGACAAAATGAATCGAAAACTTTTGATTGTCATTGCCGATAGTACCATTGCCTTGGTTACCTTAATAACCGCGCTTCTATTCTCGTTAGGAAATATTGAAATTTGGATGTTAATTGTTGTGACAGCTGTTCGGGGTATCGGTCAAGCGATTCATGGACCCGCAATTGGTGCGGCGATTCCTTTAATGGTCCCGCAAGATAAATTGATGAGAGTCCAAGGGATTCAAACTGGTATTCAATCTGCCTTTAATGTGTTGGGTCCGATTGTGGCTGCGATTTTAATCTCGTGGTTTAGCATTGGATTTTTATTTTATATTGATACCGTTACTGCAGTGATTGGGGTTTTAACCTTACTTTTATTTGTCACTATTCCTAAGCACGTCAATGAAGGCAGGCCAAAAACCACTAACGGTGTTCAAGATTTTGTTGCCGGCCTTAAATATGTAAAAACCCATCAATTCTTAATTCCGTTTTTTATCTATTTGTTTTTTGTTTTGATTCTGGTTTCACCGGTGGCATTTTTATCGCCACTACAAGTCGTAAGATCATTTGAAGGTTTCGGCGACGAAGTGTTCCGATTAACGATGGTGGAAGTATCTTTTTCTCTGGGGATGACAATGGGTGCTTTGATTGTCGCTTGGTGGGGTGGATTTAAAAATCGTATTATTACCGCTGGTATTGCGATTTCTATCATGGGTTTTGGTGTGTTAATGTTAGGGATTGTCACTAATTTTTATGTCTATTTTGCATTCATGCTCATGCAAGGCATCGTCCTGCCTTTTTATAACACCCCAATGACTGTCATCCTTCAAGAACAAGTTGACCCAGCCTACATGGGCCGAGTCACGAGTATCTCAACCATGATCAATTCAGTTGCCATGCCAATTGGTATCGCCTTATTTGGACCGTTAGCAGATATTATCGATATCGAATGGCTGATGATTGCCTCTGGTGGTCTCATGCTTGTCTTTGGATTGTTATACTTCATCAACCAGCCAATGATGAAAGCGGGAATCAAAACAATTCCTGCTAAACAACTTTAATTTATTAATGAGTTTTTATTTTAAATAACACCTTAAATAATAATGGTGCGCCAAGTGTCATCCATAAGGCAATAATGAGATATCTTATAAAGTCTAATAATTGATCTGTTATTAATGGATTGTTTTCAAAGTCGATTGAATATAAGCCTATTTCAAAGATTGCTTTTAAACCAATGCGTAAAGCTAAAGCGATACCTAATCCCATCATCACTTTTAGAATTTGTTGCCACCATGTTCCTTTGATGGAAAAACCAATGTATTTAAGTTCAAGTGGAAAACCGATCGTGAAGCCAACAATGCTTGCTGATGCCAAATAAACATTCTTATCATTGGTTAATAATGCGATTGGAATTAAAAGTGTTAATGGTATCCAATTCAACCAAGGTGGAACTTTTCCTTTTGCTTGGATTTGATTCACAACGGTGTAATAAGCAAAGGCAATCGCTAAACCAAAAATCACATCACTTAAATAATGTTCCCCTAAATAGATTCTTGATAACATGACCAAACCAACCATCAGAAATAAAAATCGCGCAAACCATTTGCCGAACTGTTTCGATTTTTCATTTAAAGTTAAACCGAGTATTGAACTATTTTGAGCATGACCACTTGGTAAAGAAGTGCCACCCGATCCTTCACCTACTAAAGCAATGCGATCAGGATATTCTACATAAGGTCTAGGAGAATAGGTTAAAAATTTTAAACTTCCATTGATGACAGCGCCATATAGAAAAAACAGAACTAATCGATAGGCAAAACGTTTATCAAAGGTCCAATAGAGAATAGCAGCGATGATTAAAAAAATAGTTTCATCACCAAATTCGGTAATGAATAAAAAGAATGCATCTAAAAATTCATTGCGAAAACTTTGAATCCATTCACTAATGAGTAAGTTAATTGATTCCATGGATCCCTCTACTTCTTTTTAAAGAATTTTCGATATTCGCCATAGCCATGCAGTTCAAGTTGGTCATAGGGAATAAATTTTAAGGATGCTGAGTTAATACAATAACGAAGCCCGCCCTTGTCTTGTGGGCCATCATCAAAGACGTGACCAAGGTGAGCATCAGAATCTTGGCTCCTCACTTCTGTACGAATCATTCCATGAGAATAATCGTGTCGTTCTAAAATAACGGTTTCAATAATTGGTTTTGTAAAACTTGGCCAACCACAACCCGAGTCAAATTTATCTTCTGAGGTAAATAAAGCGGTCCCATCTAAGATATCAACATAAAGTCCTTTTTCCTTATGATTCCAATATTCGTTTTGAAAAGGTGGTTCGGTAGCACTTTCAAGGGTAACCGCGCGTTGAATGGGGGTTAATTTCCTAACATCTACTTTCTTTTTCATGGTCTATTCCTTGCCCTTCGTATACATAAATTGAGTTAATAATGCTATTATTGTAGCATTGTTAACCCAAAGAAAATTCGGAGAAAACCATGGCGGATTTATTTAAAAAAGCATTTGAATTTAAAGATGTTGATCATGCAATTGATTTAGGGATTTATCCTTATTTCCACGCCTTGGAAAGTAAACAAGATATTGTGGTTAAAATGGAAGGCAAACGCCGAGTGATGATCGGTTCCAATAACTATTTAGGATTGACCGGTGATAAGCGTGTCATCGATGCAACAGTAAAAGCTGTTAAAAAATATGGTACAGGTGTTTCGGGTTCACGATTCTTAAACGGCACATTAACCTTACACTTAGACTTAGAAAAAGAACTTGCCGAGTTTATGGAAAAAGAAGCAGCGTTAACATTTCCCAGCGGCTTTCAATCAACCTTAGCAATTATTTCTGCCATTGCCGGTCGCGATGACATTATTTTTTCTGATCGAGAAAATCATGCATGCATCTATGATGGTATTCGTTTAAGTTTTGCTTCATCCGTTCGTTACAACCATAACGATATGAAACATTTGGAACAATTATTACAAGAAGCTGATCCTAAGGCTGGTAAACTAATTGTCACCGATGGGATATTCTCAATGTCCGGTGATATTGCAAAACTTCCTGAAATTGTTGCACTAGCTAAAAAGTATGGCGCAAGAGTGATGGTCGACGATGCTCACTCATTTGGGGTGTTAGGCGCAAAGGGTAGAGGCACTGCAGAATATTTTGGCCTTCATGATCAAGTCGATATGATTATGTCAACCTTTTCAAAATCATTAGCATCCATTGGTGGTTTTATGGTTGGCAAAAAAGAAGTTGTCAATTACATCAAACATAAATCACGACCCTTTATTTTTTCTGCAGCCTTAACCCCAGCATCCACTGCCAGTGCTTTGGCAGCATTACGTATTCTTAAAAAAGAACCACAACGACCCAAAGCCCTATTAGATATTGCTGCTTATACTCGTAAAAAAATGTTAGAAAAGAAATTTCCATTAGCAAACGACACGATCACGCCGATTATTCCCATCTACACCTACACAATGATGCGCACGTTTGTAATTGCTAAACTACTTTACAAACATGGTGTATATGTCAACCCAGTCATTCCACCAGCGGCTCCAGAAGGTCAATGTTTAATTCGTACAAGTTATACCGCAACCCACACCAAACCCCTTATTGATGAGGCTGTTGCCATTATTGATGAAGTGTTAAAGAAAGTGCCCATGGATGAAAAAGCATTAATGAGTATGCTCCATGAAATTCAATAAACAATCCGTCATTTTAGTGACGGGTGCTTCTCAAGGCATTGGTTACGCCGTTGCCGAAGGATTTGCCAAAGCTGGATATCGAGTAATTGGTGTCGCTCGTAATTTACCCAACGGCAAACCTACATTTGATGCACAAGTGATGGATGTCACACAACCTTCATCGATAGATACCATATTTTCTTATATTCAAAAAACCTACAAACAATTGGATGTTTTAATTAATAATGCTGGCTATGGGATTGCTAGCCCGATTGAAGAAACACCGGTTGAAGCAATCAGAAGACTTTATGAAGTAAATGTGATGGGTCTTCATCAAGTCACGCAAAAAATGTTACCTCTGCTTAGACTTACCAAAGGTTTGGTTATCAATATAGGATCCGTAGCCGGAGATTTTACGATTCCATTTCAAACCTTTTACTCGATGACGAAATCCAGTGTTGCTACATATACGGAGGGCCTTAGACAAGAGCTCAAACCGTTTGGTATTCGGGTTGTGAATGTTAAACCTGGTGATACAAAGTCTAATTTTTCAAATCAAAGGCAAAGATTGATAAAACCACATTCACCCTATCAAGCAAGATTTGATCGCTCAATCGCGGTTATGGAAAAAGATGAAAAAGGTGGCCTACCCGCTTCATCCGTTTACAAAGTGTGTCTACGGTTGGTGACACAAGTTAACCCACCCATTCACGTTACCGTTGGTTTGCAATATAAGATTTTACAATTTCTAAAATGGTTGTTACCATCAAAATTTGTGCAGTGGTTGTTGTATCAAATCTACGGAAAATAATTTATTTATTATAAGCTTGGATAATCGATTGAACGCCTTTTTCTCCATATTCTTTTACAAGGGTTGTTAACATTTTTTCAACTGCAATCGCAATTGGAACGGGAGTGGTTGCATGTTGAATCGCAATCCTTAAATCCTTTAAGAAATGTTTGAGATAAAAAGTGGCTTGCCAATCTTTTTGAACCATCTTTTCTCCGTATGCAGTGACACTATAGGATTGTGCTGCCCCAGAAGAGAGAATGCTTAATACTTGGTTTAAAGGAAGATGTTTGGATTGGGCAAATGCGAGGGCCTCTGCTAATCCTGATAATTGACCTGCGATTGCAATTTGATTCGCCAGCTTTGCAAATTGACCTTGACCCGATTCACCAACATATAGAATGCGTTTTCCTAATACTTCTAGTATCGATTTTGTTTTTTCAAAAGTAGTTTGATCACCACCCACCATTATGGTAAGGTTTTGCTCTTGCGCCCCTTTCAAACCACCGGTTACGGGGGCATCAAGAAGAGAAATGCCTTGGTTTTTAAATTTCAAAGATAGTTTCTTCGCAAGTGAAGGGCTAGAGGTTGTTAAATCTATCATTATGGTTCCAACCTTTGCCTTCTTTAGTATTGCTTCATACACTTGCTCTACATCATCGGGAGTCCCTAGCATCGTCATGATGATGTCTTGATTTTCTATCGTAGACTCCAAGGTTGCACCAACAGTTATTTGATGATCTACATCTAAGGTTTTTGTCGATGTGCGATTGTAAACGGTTACTTGATGGAAGCGACTTAGATGGGTCGCCATTGGTTTTCCCATCACGCCATATCCAATCCATGCTATTTTCATATGTCATCATCATATCGAAAGATGGCAATGAAACCAAGTTGTGATAAAATTATTTCGTTATGGAAATTGCTTTAAGTTTATTTTTATTAACTTACGTAGCCTTACTTATTTTTTCAAATTTTAAAGCTTGGATTTCACTTGGTGTTGCCTGTTTATTTATTTTCCTCGGATATAGTTCTTTAAGCGATGTTTTTTCTGGGGCAATGAATTGGAACGTATTTATGATCATTGCTGGAACGATGATTGTGGTTTCCCAATTTATTGAATCTGGCATGCCAGCCTTACTCGCAGATTGGATGATGCGACGCGTTTCTTCAACAAAGTGGGCGATCATTTTATTAGCAGCGTTTGCTGGCATCGTCTCAGCGTTTGTCGATAATGTTGCTACCGTCTTAATCGTTGCCCCAATTGCCTTAGATATAGCTAAAAAGACCAAGATTTCGCCAGTCCCTTTGATTGTTGCCGTTTCTGTTTTTGCCAACATTCAAGGATTCGCAACTTTAGTCGGTGACACAACTTCCGTAATGTTAGCGGGTTCACAATATGCGGATATGAATTTCTTTGAGTTCTTTTTTGTTGAAGGAAAAATCGGTCCCTTCTTTATTGTGCAAATTGGTACCATCATGGGTTTAATCATGTTTTGGTTTATTTTAGGCAAGCACCATGAGAAGCTTAACTTCACGCAAAAGACAAGCGTGAAGGATTTTGCCCCCACCATCTTTCTTGGTTTCATTTTATTCTCACTTATAGTTGCTTCTTTTATTCCCAATACTCCTGCAGAAATTAATGGTTATATTACCTTAGGAATTGCGTTGATATTCGTTTTGTATCGACTTATCTTCAATCAAGAAAAACGTGCTTTATTAGATGCTTTTAAGGCAATTGATTTTGAAACGCTTGGTTTGTTATTTGGGTTATTTATTCTCATCATCGGCTTAGATAATCAAGGCGTGATTACGGCAATGGGACAACTATTCGAATCGATTGGTAACAATGATCCGTTTACCATTTACACTTTTGTCATTCTCATTTCTGTTTTGATCTCCGCCTTTATCGATAACATTCCTTATGTTGCTACCTTATTGCCTGTGATGATGAATGTAGGTGTTAATTTAAATTTAGGGATACCTCCATACCTACTACTTTTTGGTTTATTAGCAGGTGCAACCCTAGGTGGAAATTTGACACCTATTGGCGCCTCTGCCAATATTGCCGGTATCGGATTTCTCCGTAAGCTAGGTTTTCAAGTTAAGTTTTGGGATTTCTTTAAAATTGGTTTTCCCATTACCATGGCAGCACTTTCTACTGGTTATTTGTTAATTCTCCTCATCTATAGCTAATTTTGCATCTTAACCAAAAGTAAACGCATCTTAAGTGGTGTTAATTACACTACTGCAAACATTTGCTCGTATAATAGTTTTTGTATTTGGAGGACAAATTCATGCTCGTATTAAAAGGCATCGTTAAAAATTACTTCGTCGCAGGACAACCCTTTCCTGCATTAAGAGGTGTTGATCTCTCATTTAGAAATAATGAATTCGTTTCAATTTTAGGTCCATCAGGTTGTGGTAAAACCACCATGATGAACATTATTGGTGGCTTAGATCGTTATACCTCAGGTGATTTAATTGTGGATGGAAAATCCACAAAGAATTTTACTGAATCTGAATGGGATAGTTATCGAAATGCAACGATTGGTTTCGTCTTTCAAACTTATAATTTAATCTCTCACTTATCTGTTCTTGATAACGTGGAAATGTCTTTAAGACTATCTGGTGTTGGACAAAAGGAAAGACGTAAACGCGCTCTCGATGTATTAATTGAAGTTGGATTAAAAGATCATGTTCATAAAAGACCTAATCAATTGTCGGGTGGACAAATGCAACGCGTTGCGATTGCTCGAGCCCTCGTCAACAATCCTAAAATTCTTTTGGCTGACGAACCTACTGGTGCGCTTGATACAAATACAAGTGGACAAATTCTTGAATTAATTAAAAAGATTGCGAAGGGCAAACTCGTGATTATGGTGACCCATAATGCTGAACTTGCTGCTGCGCATTCTGACCGAATTGTCAAATTATTGGATGGTCGAGTGGTTGATGATTCACGGCCTGAAGTGATTGATTCAGAAACCTCTGGAAAACTGATGACAAAACGTACCACAATGCCTTTTACCACTGCTCTCAAAACCTCTGCTAACAACTTACTTACAAAAAAAGGGAGAACCTTAATAACTTCCTTGGCTGGTAGTATTGGTATTATTGGTATTGCTTTAGTTTTATCGATTTCTGAGGGAATGAATATTTATGTTGGTTCCTTACAAAGTGACACATTAGCAGGTTTTCCAATTTCTATTCCTCAATCTATCACTGCCTTTGGCCCTCCTGCCGCAGTTCGAGATTCAGAAAATGATTTCCCAGATTCGAACACACCCATCACTGAATATGTAGCGGGACAAGTGCAACTTCATAACAATAAGATTGATGATGCATTTTTGGATTATCTTACAGGCATGGATGCTAGTTACTATAACGCAATCACTTATACTCGCTCGATGGCGATGAACTTAATGGTGACGACATCCACCGACACCAACATCATTCGTAGTCCTGGAACGGGTGGCCAATTTGCTTTTTCCCGCAACTTTTATGAATTACCTAACAACGAGGCATTCATCAGTACCCAATATGACATATTAAATGGTCGCTATCCTCAAGCAAAAGATGAACTTGTTTTAATTGTAGATAAGCAAAACCGTATTGATGAAAGTTTCTTTAGTTTTTATGACATCAATGCTTCTGAGGGTCTTGATTTAAACGATGTGGTCTCAGAGGATTTTAATGAAGGTTTATTTAAAATTAAATGGATACCAAATGATCTTTTTTATCAAATTGATCAAGACCAATCAACGGAAGAAAGACCCATCTATAAAACCAATGATGTTCAGGATGTTTTTGATGCAGAAGCTTCTAGTGAAGCCACACTTTTACCTTTAAAAGTTGTTGGTATTCTCAGAGTGAAACCATCTGCGAGTGCAGAATTGTTGAATGCTGGTTTAGCTTACACTTCCTTATTAACAGATTATGCTTATGAAGATTCAATCAACGGGGCACTAAATTCTCAAGTCGTACAGGATCAGATTGTTGGTTTTAATGCTGAAACCAATCTTGGGTACTACGTCATTGGCGGAACCGCGATTAATTCTGCATCTGTCTATCAACAAAGAATGCGGCAAATTGGTGGTGATATGACTCCCGTCTCTGCCCAAATTTTCCCAAGTTCATTTGAATCAAAAGATTTAATTAAAGCCTACATCGATGCTTATAACTACGATGGGTCAGTTGCTCTTAGAGATGAACTCGATATGATTCGATATACTGATTTAGCGGCGAATATCACCTCTACTATTACTGATTTGATTAACACGATTGCGATTGTTTTAACCGCATTTGCTTCTATTTCGCTTGTGGTTTCTTCTATCATGATTGGCATCATTACTTATGTTTCTGTTATTGAAAGAACCAAAGAAATTGGGATTATGCGTTCCCTTGGCGCAAGAAAGAAAGACATTGCGAGAATTTTTAATGCAGAAACGATTATTATTGGTTTTGTTTCAGGTGTATTGGGGATTGCTATTACCCTCATTCTCAATGTTCCCATCAACATCATCATTCTCAACTTGATTGATATCGCAAATTTCACCTCATTATCTCCCATTTATGCTGGAGGCTTGATTGTTTTATCAACCTTTTTAACCCTACTTGCAGGATTAATTCCCTCCGGTATCGCGGCAAGAAAAGATCCAGTCATTGCTTTAAGAACAGAATAAGCATTCTTATTTTCATTTATAATAAGAAATGTGAAACATTTTCTTTCAATTTCGTTTAAGTTTTTAATTCTGGTAACTACCATTTTTGGATTGTATTTAACGACCAAGGATGCCTTAGACGTTGTTGAAGTTTTAAGCTATTTTACGACATATGTTAATGTGCTTACGGCGCTTTTATACATATTGTTTATCTTCAATTTAATATTTAGAAAAGTAAGGTCTAGTTGGATTTATTTTTTTAAACAAACGTTAATCGTCTTTTTAGCTTTAACGACCATTGTTTATTCTTTTGTTTTAATTCCATATATTTCTGATCACCACATTGCCTATCCAATTTTTAGTTTAAAAGACATTGTCATTCATTTCTTGGTTCCGTTTATTGTTGTACTTGATTATGCTTTTTTTGATAAAAAAGGTAACCTTAAAAATTTCTTTATTGGTGGTAATTTATTCACCCTATCTGCTTATGTTTTTTACCTAATTTCTTATATTAATCTTGGGGGTCGTTTTCATCTAAATGGTGTTGAGACGCTTTATCCGTACTTTTTTTTGGATATTCAAACGCTTGGATTTGAAACCTTCACTTGGATTTCAACAATCATCCTATTTGTGGTTTTATTACTGGGATGGGTGATATATATTATTGACCAAATTCTTGGCATGCCACTTGTTTTGAATCAAACCAAACGCAAATAGTTTGCATTTGCATCTTTATTTGATATCATACTTCCGTAAGGAATTATTGATATGCCTTTGCATAAGATTCAAGTTGCATTCATGGCCTTAGTGCTATCAAGCTGTGGCTTTCCAACTCCTTCTGAACCTTCACTTGTCGCCACACTCTTCCCTCAATATAGTTTGGCCTACTCTCTAGCAGGAGATTTGATGGATGTAACCTGGCTAGTCCCTGCGGGCGTTGATCCACATGATTATGAACCAACCCCAAGTCAACGCGTAAAATTAAATAATGCTGATTTAGTTTTGTTCTCTAGTGAGAATTTTGAACCATGGATTCACGCCCTTGAGGATACGATTCAAGGAACGTTAATTGATCTTTCCAGTTATGTTTCATTGCTACCCACATTCACTTCTGATGAATTGCAGACTGATGACACATCAACCGAAGAGGAGCATGATCACGAAGGTGATCCTCATTTTTGGGTTGATCCGGCGAACGGTCTCATCATGCTTGAAATTATTACAGAAGCACTTATCACTTTATTACCCGAACATGAACTTCTGATTCAATCTCGACAAATCTTAATTGAGGAATCACTTTTGGATAGCATTTCCCTTTATGAATCGTTGGTGATGGAAGAAGAGGAACTTGATATTGTGTTTGCTGGACATCATGCACTCGGCTATTTGGTTAATTATGATATTCATGTTTTGACACCTTATCCCGGTTTTTCATCTGAAGTTGTACCAACAGCGCAATCAATTATTGATTTTAAAAATCTAATGACATCACTAGGTACAAATATACTTTATATATCTACCACGGATAACGCCGCTGTTACGGAAACTTTATTAGAAAGCGAACCATCTTTAACAACTGCAATTTTATTTACGATGGAAACCATCAGTGCTTCTGAACTTGAGGCTGGTATGACGTATCAAGAATTACTATTACTGAATTATGAGGCAATAGCACAAAGTGAAATCTAAAGCGCTGATTGAAATTCAAAACTTAGAAATGATGTTTGACCAACTTCAAGTCATTGATCAGGTTTCTTTGGCGTTTCATCCTGGTGACCAAGTCGCATTAATTGGAGCTAACGGCGCAGGTAAGACAACCCTACTTAAGGTTATCCTAGGTTTAATAAAAGCAAATGCAGGTCAAGTGAAAATTCAAAAAAATCTTTCGGTTGGATATCTTCCACAAGTTCTATCATTGGGCGATCGCCTCTTTCCAATGACAGTAAAAGAAGTTGTAAGCCAAGGTGTAATCGCAAAAAAAAGTTTCCCACGTTGGCTTCAACAAACGGATTATCAAACGATTGAAAATGTGCTAAAGAAATTTTCATTGTTATCCTTACAAAACCATCGGTTTTCATTGTTATCTTTGGGGCAAAAGCAAATGGTATTGTTTGCAAGAATGATGGTGCAAAAACCAGATATCGTTTTTTTGGATGAACCCACGAGTTCTTTAGATGCCAGTCGTAAAGATTCAATCTATGACATTCTTTACCAACTAAAAAGAGCCCGTACACCTTATGTCATCATTACCCATGATTTACCCAGTTTTTCAAGCCACATTAAGCGTGTCATTTATTTAGAACACAAAATTCTTTTTGATGGAAGTTACGATTCATTTTGTGAACATCCGGAATTTTCACCTTTCATTCATACCCACGGAGATCATCAGCATGACCATTAATCAGTTTTTAGGATACTTTCAATATGAATTTGTTTTAAGAGGTCTCTTAGTGGGGCTTTTGGTTGCGATTTTAGCAAGTGCATTAGGGCATTTTCTAGTCTTAAAAAAAATGGCTTATATCGGTGATGGGCTTTCGCATGTTGCCTATTTTTCTGTCGCGATTTCGATTACCTTCTTCGAACAATCGTTATGGTTGAACTTAATCGTAGCGACGTTAGCCGCCTTCACTATTCAAATGTTAGTTGAAAGCAATAAAGGGTATAGCGATAGTATTATTGGCGGTATTGCTAGTTCGGCAATTGCGCTCGGGACGTTGATTCATGCAACAAATCCAAATCAAAATCTCAGAATTGAACAATTCTTATTTGGAAGTTTGCTTTTATTAAGACAAATTGATGTTGTTGTTATCATCATTTTATTTGTGTTGATTACGGCTTTGTTCTTTTTCTTTTTTGAAGAATTAATGACAATGTCGTTTGATCGAGATTTCGCCAAAGTTAACCACTTTAGACCGCAATGGTTTCAAATTACCCTTACCGTTCTCACTTCATGGTTAGTGATTATTGGTATTCGGGCAACAGGATCGTTATTAATGTCAAGTTTCTTATTGTTTCCAACATTGATTATCATGAATTTTAAGTTTGGTTTTAAGCAAAGTTTTTTTTATGGCATCCTACTTGCAATGGTAAACTTCATACTTGGTTTTGGCATATCGCTGTGGTTTGATTTACCAACCGGTAGTACCTTGGTTGTTTCCTATACTTTGGTTTGGCTTTTAACAGTGATGTTCACCTCGATCAAAAGGAGTCATGACTGGTGAATAAGAAAATCGACTGTCATAAAGACTTTTTTCATCATCATGATTTAAAAAATACACCTGCACGGGATTTGGTGTATCACCTCCTGGCAGACCATTATCCGCTTACCTTGGACCAGCTTTTTCAACTTGTCTCCCAAAAGAACAAAGCTAAACCAATCTCCCACTCGACCGTGTTTCGAATTATAGAACAATTTTTAAAAGTTGGAATTGTTGAAAAACTTTCTTTGGAAACTGAAACAACACCGCTTTATCAATTAAAAGAAAAGGATCACCACCATCAACTTGTATGTACAGCGTGTAAAAAAATAGTGTTGATAGAAGATTGTCCTTTACAAGCATTTGAAAATAAGATGGCAAATCAACATCATTTCGTTCTTCATCATCACCAATTTACGCTGTATGGTCTTTGTTCAAATTGTCAGAAGAAGCATTAAGCCAAATTTCACTATGTCTTAAGAATGGCAACGTATAAGGGCCGTTATAACGGGCAATTTTTAACTCACCAATTGGGGTTAAATGTTCTTCGTTTGCAAATGCTCTCATTTTTTCAGTAATCGTTTCCATTTTTTCTTTTGGTATATATCCAGAAAAGGTGTAAACAATGACGGTTTGGGAGGGATAGTGTTTGATCTTCATTTGTTGATAAAGCGGCTTAGGAATATTTTGCGTATGTATTTTTGGGATCACAAATTCCATACTTTTTTCTTTTTCGTCTAAATCATTAATCACCGGAACGGTCATTTTCATTTTCATCCCTTGTTGATTATTGCCAGAAATATAATTGAATAAGTATCCAAAACCAGAATAACCTTGTAAGGAAGGTTCGTGAATCGCAATCGTGAAGAATTCCTGGTATTCTCTCCATTCAAGGTTTCCACTTTTTTTAATTAATTTAAATTCAGGTGATTCATACATCTTAAGTTTATTATACAAAAGAAAAACCATTTGCTTTCACAAATGGTTTTTTTCATTTTTCCCGTTAAGGATTAACGTTTCTTCTTTGCAACTGCTTTCTTTGCTTTTGCAGCAGGTTTTGGAGTTGCTTTTTGTTTTGTGGCCATGCGAGATTTCCTCCTTGTATGTATAACATTAACACGGTAGGAATTTAATTCAAGAATTATTTTTAAATTTTTAAAAACATTTAGCGAAGATTGTCTTCAACTTTTTTCCAATTAATTATTTTGAAAAAATTCGTAATGTAATCTGGGCGACGATTTTGATAATTTAAATAGTAAGCGTGTTCCCAAACATCTAAACCAAGAATAGGTTTACCTTCTTTAAATGGCACATCTTGATTTGCAGTTGAAGTGACTTTTAATTTTCCAGTTGTATCCACAATTAACCATGCCCAACCCGAACCAAAGCGAGTTTTTGCAGCGTTGCTAAATTGTTCCTTCATCGCATCAAAAGAACCAAAATCTTTTTCGATATGTGCAAGTAAGCTTGCGCTTGGTGCAAGATATTTTTTTTCCGAAATTAACAAAGACCAAAACATGGTGTGGTTAAAATGACCACCGCCGTTGTTTCGCACAGCTGTTTGGATGTCAGCAGGAAGTTTTTCCAAATTATTTAAAAGTTCTTCAATCGATTGTTCTGGTAATGCAGGATATTTTTCTAATGCCGCATTCAAATTGTTCACATAAGCTTGGTGGTGTTTGCTGTAGTGAATTTCCATGGTTTTGGCATCAATAATCGGTTCAAGAACATCATAGGCATACGGCAGAGGCGCTAGGGTAAATTTCATCTTTGTTTTTCTCCTATCCCTATCTTACTAGAGTTCAAAGAAATTGAAAATGAAATTCCAAGTGAAAAAAGTAAAAATTAACAATAAAATTTGAGGCAATATTTTAACGATGTTTACTATGTAATAGTAAAGATTTAGTAATTCCACACCCAAAATGGTATTGACTATTACACCCCAGTTAGACAAAAATGATTTTCACCTAAAGGGATCAAGGTATGAAAGTGTGAAACATCTTTCAGCCCCTTCATTAGGCTTAGCTCGGAGGCCATTGGCATGGAAAAGAATTACATTCCTGAATGGGTCTTGCTCAACAATCAAGTGATTGATGAAAAAGGCCAATTAAAGGACTTACAAAAAGATAAGGAAGCTGTTCGATCTTACTTTTTGAATGAAATTAACAAAAAAACTCAATTTTTTCACTCTTTAAAGGAAAAATTAGACTATTTAGTTGAAAATGACTACTACGAAGATGAGTTTTTAAAGAAATATACTCATGATCAAGTCACAGAAATTTTTAATATTGCTTACAATGCTAAGTTTCGCTTCCCCACATACATGGGCGCCTTCAAGTTCTATAACGATTATGCTTTAAAGAGCCGTGACAAGAAGGTCTTTCTTGAACGTTATGAAGATCGCCTCTCTATTAACGCTTTATATCATGCCGATGGAGATTTTGAATTAGCCAAGAACATCATCAAACGTTTGATTGCTCAAGACTTTGTACCAGCCACTCCAACGCTCTTAAACACGGGAAAGAAAAAACGTGGTGAATTCGTTTCTTGCTTCTTACTTGAAGCTGGTGATTCCTTAAATGACATTGCCAGAATTTCCGAATTTTCTATGCAACTATCCAAAATCGGTGGCGGTGTCTCGATCAATCTCACCAACTTACGTGCCAAGGGTGAAGCGATTAAGGACGTACCGAATGTTTCTAAAGGTGTTGTTGGTGTTGCTAAATTACTAGATAACAATTTCCGCTATGCCGATCAAATGGGTCAACGTGCTGGTGCAGGTGCCGTCTATTTAAATGTTTTCCATGCTGACATTGAAGATTTTTTAAATACAAAGAAACTAAATGCAGATGATGATGTACGTGTCAAAACGTTATCTATGGGTGTGGTCATTCCCAACAAGATGCTTGAACTTGCAAAAGAAAACAAAGACATGTATGTCTTTTATCCTCATACAGTTTACAAAGCTTATGGCATTGATTTTGCTGATGTATCAACCAATATGGATTATTGGTACGACAAACTCGTTGAAAATCCCGACGTCAGAAAACGTAAAATCAGCCCAAGAAAATTATTGGATATGATTGCCTCCTTACAAGGTGAGTCTGGTTATCCATACATTATGTTCGTTGATAACGTTAACAAAGTGAATCCATTAAAGTTACCTGTTAAATTTTCCAATCTATGCACAGAAATCCTTCAACCAACCATCACTTCTCACTACGCTGATTACGATAAAAAAGAACAAGATGAAATCGGCATGGATATCTCATGCAACCTCGCCAGTGGTCACATGGGCAATATGATCAAGCACAACACCATCAAAGAAACAGTTTATGCTGCGATGGATGTGATGAACTCTGTTTCTACACGGACGAATATTTCTTACGTACCCGCGGTCGCCAAAGCTAATCGTCTCAATCGATCAGTAGGATTTGGCATCATGGGTCACCATGGTTATATTGCCGAAAACTATATTTTATTTGGATCAGAAGAGGACATTGATTTAATTGATGTGTTCTTTGCCCAAGTAAACTATTACTCATTAGTCCATTCGATGCAAAAAGCCAAAGAAACTAAACAAAAATTTTATCAATTTGAAACCAGTAAGTATGCTGATGGATCTTATTTTGAAGGTCGTGGAGCAGTCTTGCCGAAAACCGATAGAGTCAAAGAAATCTTCAAAGATATTTATATTCCTACCGATGCAGACTGGAAACAATTAAAAAAAGATGTCATGACTTATGGCTTATACAACTCTCACAGATTAGCAGTTGCGCCTAATGGTTCGATTGCCTATGTGATGTCTGCAACGCCTTCACTAACACCCATCAAACAATTGATTGAAGAACGAACCTATGGTAATTCAAAGACCTATTTTCCAATGCCATCATTAGATACTGCTGCCTTTATGTATGAAAGTGCATACCGCATCGATAATTTCAAAGTCATTGATGTGATTGCCACGGCGCAGAAGCATGTGGATCAAGGTATCTCATTTGAATTAGGCATTACCTCAAACGTGACAACCAAGGAACTAGTAAGGTATTATCTTTATGCACACTATCAAGGTGTGAAAACTCTATACTATACGCGGACGCAAAAATTAAAAATTGAAGAATGCGAATCCTGCGTCGTATAAATTAATTTAAAAGGAGAAAGACGATGAGCAAACAACCTGGCGATACTTTTAAACCCCTCATTTTTAAACCCAAAGAAGAATTCTCTGGTGCTAATTGGAATGGAACCGAAGATTCTTTCACTCAACAATTCTATGAACAAAATCTTTCGCAATTCTGGAGACCTGAAGACGTCTCTTTGCAATCAGATTTGTTAACTTGGAAACTATTGAATGAACAAGTTAAAAAAGCGTATTCCTTAAACTTACTCATTCTTACCTTTTTAGACACCTATCAAGGGGACATTGGTATGCCCGTGGTTTCACGCTCTATGCCAGATGGGTTACACCAACGCAAGGCCGTCATCAATTGGATGGCAGCAATGGAAAATGCAGTGCACGCTAAGTCTTATTCCAATATCTTTATGACTTTCTTATCCACACATGAAATCGATGAATTATTTGAATGGGGAAAGAAAAATAAAAATCTTCAAGCGATTATGAATTTAATCGTGGGTCAATATGAAACGCTTGATCAAATGAATTATTTGAAGAAATATTCACCAGAAAAAGTGAATTTCAGTGAAGAAGAATTTTATATCGCTCAATGGAAGGCAATGGTCGCATCCGTCTTCTTAGAAACATGGTTATTCTATTCCGGATTCTATTACCCACTTTATTTTTATGGCCAAGGTAAATTGATGCAAGCTGGAGAAATCATCAACCTCATTCTCCGTGATGAAGCGATTCACGGTCTTTATATTGGTAAAATCTCACAAGAAATCTTTGCAAAACTTCCTAAATCCAAGCAAGACGAACTAACCATTTGGATGCAAGAATTATTACAAAAACTATATAAAGAACAAGAAGAACTATCGGAAAGCGTCTATGACCCAGTTGATTTAACACATGACGTCAAAGTCTTTGTTCGTTATAACTGCAACAAAGCCCTCATGAATTTAGGTTTTGAACCACAATTTGAACATGAAGAAGTCAATCCAGTCGTCCTCAATGGTTTAAATACCGAAACCAAAACGATGGACTATTTCTCGATGAAAGGTAACGGTTATCAAAAAATGAAATCCGTTGCGCTCGATGATAACGACTTTACTTTTGACAAAAACAAAATCAATAAATAGGACACCATCTATGGAAAAGGCCATTATTTTAACGAAAGATAACTGCCCGAATTGTCAAAATTTAAAGATGTTTTTAAAAATGGCGATGCGCGATCAGTACAAAGAAAATTTAAGAGAGGTTCATCAAACTCAACAGGCTGATGAATTTGCGCAATTAACGAAGCAACACAACATTATGAGTACACCCGCCTTAATTTATCAGCAAGACGTTATTCGTGGATTTGAACCTCAACCCGTTGTTAATTTTTTAGTTAAACACTTTGGAAAGAAGTAAGCCATGATTGTCATCGTCGTCGACTCGATGACAGGATTAGGAAAAAAGTTTGCGGATAAACTAGGTTATCCTGTTTTTGATATTCAAAGTTATCAACCCGATTCTACTCACGATATATTCTTAATCACTCGATCGGTTAATTTAGGTGAGATTACAGATCAAACTTCAAATTTTCTTCATCAATTTTCTGAATCTGTGATTGGTGTTGCCGTAAGCGGAAATCGTTCCTGGGGTAAAACGTTTGGCGCTGCAGGTGATAAAATACAATTAAGGTATAGCATTCCGTTGATTCTCAAGTTTGAGGGTCTAGGCTTTCCACACGAAGTTAACCTGGTCAAGACATGGTTATCACAAAGGAGTCAAAAAAATGAAGTACACAGCGCAAAACGCTAAAATCATTAATATCGTTTCTGCAGTCAGTTTTTTGATTGCTTTACTTCTCAATGGTTTGGCTAATATTCTTCCTATTAATGGTCTAGAAACTGGCGTTATCTCTGATACCTACGCTAACTACTTTGCCCCTATTGGTTTGACATTTTCGATTTGGGCTGTGATTTATACTTTATTGGCCATTTATGTTGCTTGGCGATTAAAACATTTACGTAGTAGTGAAGAAACCCCAATGAATCGTCACTTGTTTAAGATTGATATTGCATTTGCAATTTCAAGCCTTGCTAATGCTGGTTGGATTCTTGCTTGGCATTACTTACAATTCCCATTATCTTTAATTTTAATGCTGATTTTATTTGCATCACTTGTTTACATCAATTTAGCTTTCCGTGGTGATCTTGGTGTGACCACGATACCCTTTAGAATTTACTTTGGTTGGATTACCGTCGCAACGGTTGCTAATGTCACAACGATGATTGTCGCTGATAGCAATTCATTTCGGTGGATTTGGAATGGTGGAGAAGTTAGTCAACAAATCATGACCACCATCATCTTAGTCATCACGATCTTGATTGGTTTCATAACCATCATTCGTCAAAAGGATGCCTATTACGGTGCTGTGATTGTTTGGGCGTTGTTTGGGATTTACTTAAGACACACCGTAAATTTACCAAACTTCGGCATTATGGGCGTTGCCAACACTGCTTTATTAGGATTTATGCTTGCGATGGTTGCGATTTTTTGGGTATTGCGAAAACAATTTTACAAACTTATCAAGAAATCTTGATAAAATAAACCCATGGCCAAATCCATTGTTAAAAATCCAAACGCCAACCTACCACCATTAGTGGTCTTAGGGTCATTTTTAACGGAAAAGAAACGTGAGTTTGTTTCTAAGAAGTTATTTGAATTTGGTTTGGTGCGAAAAGAGTATTTCGATCGCAAGTTGGGTCATCAGAAAAAAGACTTTAAATTAAAAAAGTTTTTAGGCAAGCGATATCGTTATACGCCTGCTCCAATGACGGAAGCAGAAGTTGATCAACTCTTTACTTTAATACAAACCTTAATGTCGATGTCGCCAAAATCAAATCAAGAACCCGCCAACAAACTAGATTCTAAATCATCGGACAAACCTTTACATAAAACCACATCCTTGCCATTTAGTTTCTTAGGAATGATTCTATTTATCATTGGCCTAGCTGGACTTGGTGGTGGTGGTTTTGCAGCCTATTTGGTCTATATGAATGCAGGACCTCTTGCTCTTGAGCTTTCTGTTGTGATTGCAGCCAGCAGCTTATTTTTTGCACTATCACTTATCACCCTTGCAAGAATTTTAAGAATTGTCCAGGCTTTAAAAGCATCTCGCTAACTAAACCCGATATAATAAATCCATAGAGGTATACCTATGGATTTTTTCTTTCAAGTCATCGTTACATTCTTTGTCTTCACGGTGGTTGATTTATTTTGGTTAGTCAAAGTGGCACCTAAGCTTTATCGAAAGCATATTGGTCATTTAATGGCCGATCAAGTGAATCGAATCGGCGCTTTCCTTTTTTATGTAATTTTCATTGTGGGCCTTGTCCTATTTGTCATCTATCCGTATCAAGATGATCTACTATTAGGCGTGCTTTATGGTGGTGCCTTTGGTTTGGTAACATACGCGACGTATGATTTAACGAACCTTGCAACGTTGAAGTCGTGGCCAGTAACGATAACAATCATTGATTTACTATGGGGTACGTTTGTCACAGCCGCCACTTCTGGATTGGTAATTTTCATTTTGGGATTGTTATAAATTTATGGCAATGACCTTATGGCTAATTGGCTTACTGATTGCAGTTGTGGTTATTCTCCTACATTTCATCAACTATTTTTGGATTGCGGTAAAGCAAAATAATTTTGGCATCATTGATATTGGCTGGGGGCAAGGTTTCGTCTTGGTTGCTTGGGTTTTAATGCTGACGAGAACATTCCTTCTAGGCGTTAATCCAAATATCATTGGCTTCCTGACCTTGATATTAACGACGATTTGGGGATTGCGATTATCAAACCATATTCATAAACGCAATCATGGAAAACCAGAAGATAAACGTTACGTCGCCATGCGCGCGAAAATCAAACCGCCTTACGTATTGTTTAAAAGTTTTGTAAAGATATTTCTCATTCAAGCGTTATTTATGTTACTCATATCGATTGTTTTGATAACCAATATCATGTCTAGTATATTGACACCAATTGACCCGATTTCATATGCAATCATGGGATTTGGTGTGTTCGTTTGGTTGGTTGGATTTTATTTTCAAGCGGTTGGTGATCAACAACTGGCCGCCTTTATTAGAGATCCAAAACATCAAGGTCAATTGATTACCACTGGCTTGTGGCGTTATACACGACACCCCAATTATTTTGGTGAAGTGATGATGTGGTGGGGCGTTGCCATCCTAGGATTTGCGAATGCATTCACAATTTTACTTCCCTTCATTGCTTTGATTTCACCTTTGATTGTTACGTGGTTATTACGGTTTGTATCAGGGGTTCCACTATTAGAAAAACATATGAAAACCAAACCAGGATTTGCTGCATATGAAAAAACCACGAATATTTTCTTTCCGTGGTTTCCAAAACGTTAACGAATGATAAGATTAACCGCCGATGCCTAATTCAGGTATGAAGCTTGAATTATAAATAATGTGCAAGACAATAAGCAAGATAAGAACGGGTGGAATGATGGCGTGGATGGCATTTAATAATCTTAAGTTCCCCTTTTTATTTTCTTGTAGATAACCAGTCACACCTTGAACGATTAATAGACTTACCAACGTGCCACCGGTTAAACTAGGAGCACCGGTAATTGAAAATTGCAACGCAGCGTGTAATAACGCACTTAATAAAGCACCGATACCAAAATAGCGGTGGTATTTTTGCAAGGCGAGTAGGAGTTTTAAATCCCAAGATGTCTTAAGACCTTTTGATTTATTTCTAATCAGAACTTTCTCAAGAAATATTTTGACACCCTTTCTTGTTGAACTCATCACGATAAAGAACACCGTCAAAAAACCTAAGAATGGACCCATATCATTTCTCCTTTAATTTAAATGTTTGGTTTGGTGAACCAACGATTGCTGGTACCACTTGATAATAACTTGAATTTCTTCACTCGACAACTTATGTCCAAATTTAAACCAGCTTAATGATACATTGGCTCCATGTTTATTCAATGCCTGTTTCAGTGCTTGGGTGCTTTCTAAAGGAACAATCGGATCATTATTACCAGCGGTAATCAAGACCGTCGTGTTTTTTAGTTCTGGAATTTGGTCATCTTTTCTTGGTAGCATCGGATGCATTAAGATTGCCCCTCTTAAACTATAGGGAATTTGCATGAGCATATTGGCGGCAATATTGGCACCATTGGAGTAACCAACCGCAATCACATCACTACGATCAAAATCATATGTCTTACTCGCCTGGTCAACAAAATCATGCAATTGACTTGTGCGATACATTAAATCTTGTTCATCAAATACACCTGGAGAGAGACGGCGAAAGAATCGAGGCATCCCGTTTTCAATAACTTCTCCCCTCACCGATAATAAATTAGCTTCTTGATCTATCATTTTACCAATCGGTAATAAGTCGTTTTCATCACCACCAGTGCCGTGGAGCAATAAAAGCGTCGGTTTGTTTGGATTGGTACCTTTAATAAATTTGTGAATCATGCTTAAAGCGTCCTAGGAACATTATAGGGGGATTGTTCTATAATAGGTTTGTTAATACTTAGTAAAAGGAGAAAAACAAAGTATGGCAGAAGTAGCAGTTGCAACCTTTGATCAAAAAGTAGATAAGTTGATCAAATTTAACAAGACGATGGGTCTTGTTCACCTTATTCAAGGTGTGTTGATGATGTTGTTTGCATTCTTTATCTATCCGACGCTCAATGATTCTCAAGCAGCTTTTACAATCCCAGTGATTGGAAACTATCTTGAATTTGTTCCAGGTGAAGGTTTAGTTCTCGCCGTAACAGACACTTTATTTGAATTACCATTCTTACCGATGACCGCTAGCTTCTTATTGCTCTCGGCCATTTTCCACTTCTTAATTGCGTTCCCATTTAAGAACAAATATCGTGCAGGTTTAAGAGTTGGTATCAACCAATTCCGTTGGTACGAATATGCGTTAAGTTCATCCTTGATGATCGTATTAATCTCGGCATTATTTGGTGTTCGTGACGTTGCTGTCTTTGCCTTGATTGCTTTATCAAACGCAGCGATGAACCTTTTTGGTTTAGACATGGAATTATTAAACCAAGGGGAATCCAAAGTCGGTAAGAAGGTCAATTGGTTACCATTTATCTTCGGTACGATTATCGGCTTAGCACCATGGGTCGCGATTGCTTTCTATATTGGCGTCAATCCTAACTTAGATGCAGTCCCAGTCTTTGTCTGGGCGATCTTAGCTACCTACTTCATCGCTTTCAACACTTTCCCAGTCAACATGCTTCTGCAATACTTAGGTGTTGGTAAATTTAAAGATTACTTACACGGTGAAAGAGGATATATCGTCTTATCACTCGTTGCGAAGACGATCCTTACTTGGTTAGTCTTATTTGGCGCCTTCCAACCTTCCTAGTTTAACTGACTTCGATTAAGGTAAAATAAAGCTAAGGCAAACCTTAGCTTTTTTTATGAAAAATATAAACAAACCAGAAATTTATCAAGGCTTTGGTAAAACCCAACAATACTTTGAGGGTTGGTACTTTAAACTTGTTTCAAAAGACCAATTAACATCTCTGGCCCTCATTCCCGGTATCTCCTTAGCGAAAAAAGATCCACATGCTTTTGTTCAAGTTTTTTTAGTTCGTCATGGTGAAAAACCTACTTTAAAAAACATCTATATTCGATATCCAGTCTCAGAATTCATTCCCGAAAAGAATCAATTTAAGGTTGCGGTTGGGATGAATCAATTTTCTCTCGAACATCTTCATTTAGATTTAAAACAAGAAGGTTTAGTCATTAAAGGGGATTTGCAAATTCTTAATCCCATACCCTTAAATCAAGGATTTTTAAATCCTTCCATCATGGGTCCGTTTGCTTATGTACCAAAGATGGAGTGTTATCACGGGGTCATCTCTTTGCTCCACACCTTTAAAGGATTATTAAACATCAATGGCGAACTTATCAATTTTACCGATGGTAAAGGCTACCTAGAAAAAGATTGGGGTACTTCTTTCCCATCATCCTATGTATGGATGCAAGGCAACCACTTCCCGGAAGAGGAAACCTCTTTTTTCTTCTCTTATGCGAACATTCCTTATTTGGGATTAAAGTTCCAAGGGTTAATTTGCCACTTGTATTTACAAGGTAAGCATTACCGATTTGCAACCTATAACGGTGGTCGCGTCCGTTCAGAATTAATTGAAGAAAAACAAGTGGAGTACGTGTTAAGTCGTGGAGTTTACCGATTACGGATTGTTGGTTCTATTGATCAAGTGGTCAACTTACCTTCACCTAAATTCGGTAAGATGGATCACACGATTAAAGAAGGACTTACTGGAGAAATCTTAATTTGGTTGATGAAGGGTAAAACGATTGTCTATCAAGGTAAAACCACTTTGGCGGGCATTGAAATCATGAAGAAAAAATGAAAAAAATACCGAAAATCTTTTTAGGTTTTTTCAAATATCTCAGTTTGCTTTTTTATGGATTGATAGTGGTTGGACTAGTTATAACGGGATTTGAAGTACAACGCATCGAAGATGATTACGGATATGTAAAGACCCAATATGCAAAAACCATCGATGTTGAAGGGTATACTTATTTTTATCGCGAAGTCGGTGAAAATAACACAGAAACCATCCTGATGATTCATGGATTTTTAGGATCAAGTTATGATTTCATTCATGTGATGGATGCTTTAAAAGATCGCTACCACATCATTGCTGTAGATCTGATTGGTTATGGTTTGTCGGAAAAGTCTTTAACTTTTAATTATGCCAAAGCCAATCAAGCTGCTTACCTTGTCAAATTTTTAGATGCATTGAATATCAATGAAGTTACTGTGATGGCACATTCCATGGGAGGAGAAGTTTCCTTTCACCTTGCCCACGATTTTCCTGCATATGTCAATCGCATGATCTTGATTGGTTCTGGTGGTTATGTGGAACCTTCTAACGGGAATAGTTTAATGCCCACGGATTTACCGTTGTTTGTGTATGACTACATTGCCCAAAATTACTTTGTGCAAAGGACTGTCTTTTTCACAGCCTACTCAAACGACGAGGTCCAGAGTCAACGGGTAACCCAAGAAGATTTTGATGAAATGTTTATCGTTAACCGCACCATTCCTGGAAAAGTGTTACGTGAATTTACTCTCGATAACGATTCTGGCTCCACGAATGATAAACTTAAAGATGTAGAACAACCCATCCTCTTGATCTGGGGTGAGTTTGATGGTTTTATTCCTTTAAGTACAGGTCAATTATTGTTAGCGGAACTCGGTGAAAACGCCGACCTAGTGGTGATGCCGAATGCAGGGCATTTACCCTTTGATACTTATTTCGAAGATTTTATGCATCACGTGGAGGAATTTCTAATATGAAGTATGTGTATTTAAAACAAAAGGTGTTTGCGATTCGCGATGAATTTAAAGTTTATGATGAAAATCAAAACTTACTTTTCGAGGCAAAAGGAAAGATTCTAACCTTAAATAGTCGTCGTGATTTATTTAAAGTTGGTGAAACGCAACCAATTTATACGATGAAACAAAAAGTTTTAACATTTGTTCCTACTTATTTTCTTTATGATGCAAATAATCAACAAGTGGCAAAAATGGCCCAACAATTACTGGCATTCTTCGGTGCTAAATTTAATTTAGTGATTCAAGAGAAGAAATATGAAATCAAAGGTGACTTCTTTGGTTACAATTTTTCGATTCAAGACGAAGCCGGCTTCGTGGTTCAAATTACCAAGAAATTTCTTAGTTGGGGTGATACCTATCAAATCGCAATCGATGACAAATTTGATACTGCCCTCGCCATTAGTGTTGTTTTAATGATTGATGACTTTATTGATGATCAACGCCGCGCTTCCGCAGCAGCGGCTGCATCATCTACTGGTGCTAATCGTGGTGGCGGCGGTTCATCTAGAGGTGGAAGACGATGAAAAACCTTCTTCAAAAGATTGTTGGATTGATTGTTCAACCCTTGAAGAAAAGTTTTCCTAGATTTCCTGAGGCCATCATCACAAGTTTCCTGCTAGGATTCTTATTGGTTTTAGTCAATGAATTGAATAGTGAATTTCTTATTGAAATTCCCTGGCTTGTGGATATCAATCGTGTATTATTTCTTGTTTTACCCTTAATGCTTTTATTACGGTTGGTACCTGAAAGATGGCCACATCTAAAATCATTTTATTGGGTTTTTTTCACTTCAATTGTTGTAGTTTCCGTTAGTTTATTTATATTTTTAACTTTAGAAAACATTGAATTAGTTGAGCTTAATCGCTTCACTAATTTAGGGTACGCCTTCTATTTACTGATTATCTTTGTACCTTATTTGATGAATCGTAAGGACATAGGGATTGGTATCATCCTTTTCTTCACCAAGTTATTTACGAGTTTTTTCTATGCATTTATGTTATTTATTGGCATCTTTGTTGTCTTAATTAGTATTAATGTTTTATTTGCTTTGCAAATAGATTTAATCTTCTATACAAATGTTTTCATTGTGATTGCTACCTACATTTTCGTTCCATCCTTACTTGACGCTTATCCTAGAACCGATACAGAGCTTACGGTAAAAAAAGATTATCATCAAGTTTGGCAAACGGTATTTAAGTTTGTCATTGCGCCAGTGATTGCCGTATTTTCCTTATTGGTCGTATTTTATTTACTCACAAGTTTCTTTAATTCTTCTACCTATGTTGCAACAGTTTATACTTTCTCAGCGCTTGTGATTGCCTTTGTTGGTATAAGTGCGCAAGTGGCATTATCCCCAATTACAAAAACCAACACTTTCGTTCAATATTACGTATCCTACTTTCATTTTATTTTGATTGCCGTCATGCTTGGTTATTACTTTGAACAATTTAAAACGATTTCCTTGGATGGCATCTCCCTAAGTGTCACTATCCAACTGATGCTTGGTGTGTGGCCGCTAATTTATGCCTTCATGATGATTAGAAAATATAAAGACGCTGTTCACAGAGGTTTATTAGCGTTAACCGGTGCCTTTGTGGTGATAGCTGCCTTACCCGGATTGAACGCAGTTAGTTTGACTACGATGTTACTGAACGCCCAATTTCAACAAACATTGGTGACAAACGATATGCTTGATGAAGATAAAACGATTATTCGTCAAGAGATATTAGAAGACGAAACATATTTCTTCTTATTAAATACACTCGATCAAATGGATCAATTAGGGATGCACCGTTTCCCTCTAGTGCCTGTGGATTACAACCATCCAGCTGATTTTGAAACCGTATTTGGTGCTCGAGAAGTGGATCCAGTCGATCCTCAGGATGAAAGTTTATTCTATAGTCTTGGATTAAATATTATTGATTTAACCACCTTTCAATACGAATCACTCGTCTATGTTAGCTCCCTTGGGGATTTAGAAGCAGAACCTTATTTTGGACCAACGATTCAAATTCAATTTACCGCGGATGAATCACTCCATCAATATCAGTTGACCGTCACCCGAGAAGCGATTTCAGAAACATTTGATTTATATACCGATGTCGCTTTGATACTTAAAGATCGTTTTCAGGCCAATGATCGTAATGATATTCAAGACGCCAGTGAAATGCTGGTCAGCTTAGAATTTGACACCTTTGCCCTTGATATTTGGGTGTTGTCCTGCTTATCAACTCGAAGTGAATCTTTTTCAAGTTTTTCAATGGGATTCTATTTAGGTTTAAGTAGCCGAAATGGTTAAAATGCTTCAACCCACACAGTGGGGAACACTATCCTTGTCTAATCGGATCGTGATGGCGCCGATGTGTATGTATCAGGCTGATAACCATGGATTTATTCAACCTTTTCATCATGCCCATTACACCGCACGAGCATATGGTGGAGTGGCAATGGTGATTATGGAAGCTACCGCTGTGGAGTCTCGAGGAAGAATTTCTGATCGAGATGTTGGTATTTATCAAAATGAACACGTTTCAAGTTTAAAAAAACTAGTCGAAGAAGTGCACCAATCAGGCAGTTTGATTGCGATTCAACTTGCACACGCGGGAAGAAAAAGTGGGATTCAAAATCAATCTGCGATTGCCCCTAGTGCGATTCCATTTTCTAAGGATTATGGCACACCAAAGGCTATGTCATTAACGGATATCAAAGAAGTAATTATCGCTTTTCAAGATGCCGCGAAACGTGCGCAACAAGCCGGATTTGATGGGGTAGAAATTCATGGTGCACATGGATACTTAATTAATGAGTTTTTATCACCTTTAAGTAATCAACGTCAAGATGTTTATGGTGGTTCAATCGAAAATCGCACTCGCTTTTTAAAAGAAATTTTGATAGAAGTTCGTAAGGTTTTTAAAGGTGAGGTATGGGTAAGATTATCAGCAGAAGAATATGCTGAGGGTGGTCATCATCTTCCAGAAACCATTCAAGTTCTTAAACTGATTCAACCATATATTGCCGGTGTTAATGTCAGTAGCGGGGGTGTCGTTCCTACCACCATTCTACCCAAACCTGGTTATCAGTTACCATTTGCTAATCAAATTCAAGCGTCGGGAATCTTAACGATAGGAGGCGGTCTAGTCACCAATGTTGACCAGATTGAAGCTGCCCTTGACCACGATTGTCATTTAATTTTTTTAGGTCGAGAATTATTACTCAATCCTTATTTTGTACTACAACAAATAAAAAAACATGCGCCTGAACGCATGTTAAAACCATATCAAAGAGGATAGTTAGTCCTCTTCTTTTTGATTTGGTTTATTTGATTTCTTTTTCGTTATTGATCCCCAAACTTTTAATTTGAGGTAACCAATCACCGCCACGGCAACAGCAATCAATATCCAACCCCACCAAGGCATGTTAAGAGCTCCTTTCTGCGTTGACACGCTGAATAAAAAAACGTAAAGCAAATGCAGCTATCACTACCATATAAACAGTTCCTATGACCAAGTACCACCCAAAAGTTAAATCGTTGGGTCCTTGGGTATTGAGTGCAAGATTATAGAAACCCTTTACCGCCCAAAAATTAGGTGAAATACCGAGGATAAATTGTTTCCAATCGCCAAATGCTTCTAATAGAATCAATAATGGAACCATAAAGACAATGCCACCCGATTTCATTAAAGCGAATCCTTCAATTTTATTTTTTGCTAACGCAGCCATTAACGCTCCAGCAGTTGGGGTAATGAGACTAGAGACGATTGAAAATAAGATGATAGATCCATCATGAATCGAAGCTAATCCAAAAGAAGTTTCTCCGTAAGTAAAGGAAAAGGTATTACCAAACCAATACTTCATTCCAAACAACATCACAAAATTTCCAAGGACACCAAATATAAAAGCATAGGTTGTTTTAAACAAGGTATAACCTTGGACGGTAATTGGGGAAACAGCAATTGCTTTAATCGTTTGCTCATCTTTATTCTCCAATAATGAAAAACCAAGAATGACCCCTGAGATAAAACCGCCAATCGCAAGAATTAAAATGAATAACATCAGCATACTAAGAGCGTACTCTGGTCCTTGGGTATCCAATCCACTTCTCACTAAGATGGTGGGAATCAACCAACCCACAAAACCCAGCATGAAAAAAGGATAGATAAGCATAAATAAATTCAAGGGATCTCTTAAAAGGGTTTTGAGTTCGTAACGAAAAAGGCTAAGATACATTTTCATGCCCGAATGGCCTCCTTTCTAAATTGCGGTAAAACGTAAAGTGGAAAAAGAATCACCGGATACGCCAATAAAAATAAAAGTGTCATCGCCAAGGCGCTATCACTCAATGGCCTCCAAAGGTGGGATAAGGCTTGTTGTCCTGCATAGGTTGGGGAAAATAATGCCACCCATTGCCAAGCTTCTGGAATGATATCGAGATTAACCAGGATAATCGGAACAAATAGGATTAGGACCACAAACGTATATTTTAATAATAAGTCCATAAAATCATCACTAAGATAAATCAAAACATATCCTAAACTAAGATGAGCTATTGTTACGAGTACAATCATCACCAGTGCTGGCAATAATGAAAACATGGTGCCATGAACCAATAGCATCGTGAACCAAATCAGAAGTAACGAAATTACACTACCTAATAGTGCGCCGGTTACTTTTGCTAACAAAAGAATTATGGGTGAAGTTGGTGAAACTAGTACAGCCTTCATCGTTCCTTCTTGTTTCTCATAATAATAGGCAGCAGCCAGTAAGATAATCGCCATTAAACCACTATCTAGCATCAGGATTTGCGGCAGTAATGCATTAGCTTCTACCTCACTAACAAGAACGATAATGACCAACCAAATGATACTGACCAACAAACCAAAAAAGGTAATTTTATAACGCCATAAGCGAAGGATTTCACCCTTTAATAATGACCAAAACTTATTCATGTTTTTTTCCGGTAATTTCGATAAAAATTTTATCGAGTGACGTTTCTTGAGAATGCAAGGTAATGATGCGGTTCTCTTTTAAAATGGTTTGAAATAAGGTGTGATTCGATAATCCATCCAGTGGCAAGACCAATGATTTCATTTGGTTGTTGTCGGTATATTCAAGTTTCACTTCACGACGACCATATTTTAATTTTAGAGATTTAGGTGTGGCGGTCTCAAGTAGTTTGCCGTTAGCAATAAAAGCGACCTCATCACATAATTCCTCAACGTCGCCCATTAAATGGGTTGTGATGAGAATTGTTTTACCCTTTTTCTTTTCTTCTAAAATCATATCTTTAATGATTCTTGCGTTGCTTGGGTCTAATCCGTTTGTCGGTTCATCTAGAAATAATACTTGGGGATCATTCAACAAAGCTTTGACAAAATTTAGACGCATCTTCATACCTTTAGAAAATTGTCCAACTGGCTGGTGAATGGATTCTCCTAGACCTACGCGCACAAGTAATGCACGATAATTTGTTTTCTTTTTATAAAGGGACGCAAAATATTTTAAGTTTTCATCTGCAGTCAACTTGTTAAAGTGAACTGGCATTTCAAAACCTACACCAATATCCTCATAAAAGGATTGTTGTAGAGATTTTAATGACTTTCCTTTAAATAAAACGCTACCTTCGTAACCTGGCAACAATTTTATCAGCACTTTTTGAGTGGTGGATTTTCCTGCCCCTGAAGGTCCAAGTAATCCAAAAATTTGGCCTTCTTGAATATTTAAATTTAAGTCCTTAACCACGTAATCATTTTTTATGCTGTAACGATAATTGAGTCCTCGAATTTCGTATAAATTTGCCATCGTTTATTCCTCCTTAGCAAACACTATTGTTTCTAACATTTCAAAGGATTGTTGATAATCCTTAATTAAAGCATCTGCTGCTTTATGTCCAAATAAGGCAGATTGATAACCTAAAGTTAAGTAATACAATGTTTGCCAAAATTGATCTGGATTTACTGAAGGATGCATCCGCTTTATGTCCGCTTTTGTAAATGGAGTAGGTGGAATAGTGGGTAATTGGGGTTGTTCAAGGATTGCAAATTTAAAAATGCCCTGGTATGTTTTTTCTAAATTAAATTTAGCAACTTGAATTTCTTTGAGGGTTTGAATGAAGGAATGATTTTGTGGTACGGGTTTCTTTAGATTCATCAATTGAAGATTGGCAAAGTTTAAACAAGCTTTATAAAGTTTATCTTTGGTACCGAAGTGATGAAATAATAATGGTTTTGAAACATGGGCTACTTTCGCGATGTTTGACATCGAAGCCTTGGATTTACCAAATTCCCCGAAAACAACAAACCCCGCTTTGATAATCGATAACTGACTATTACTTACTTTCATTGGTTTTATTATACTGACCGAAAAGGTCAGTGTCAATCAATGCTTAAGTTTTGGATGTTAGAAAGGTATAATTAATTTGTATATGATAGATAGTAAAAGTGTATTTCAACGCTATGAGAAGAAGTTTATACTCACGCGTGAACAATATGAAAAAATTTTAATTTCGATTAAACGTAATATGACCTTTGACCGATTTTGCAAAGGTGGAAAAACCTATCATTTAAGAAATGTTTATTTTGATACTCCAGATCATCAATTAATCTCTATGTCTTTGTTAAAACCAGACTTTAAAGAAAAGTTACGTATCCGGAAATATGGGACTCAAGGTGATCAGACCAATATCGTTTTCCTTGAAGTCAAAAGGAAAATTAAAGGTGTTGTCACAAAACGAAGAGCGTCTTTAACGCTTGATGAAATTGAACAATTTATGCAACAAGGTCTTATTCCTCAACGAGAAAGTTTTTATGACCAACAAATTCTTAAAGAATTAAAATACATGACGCAAATTTATCAATTAAGGAAAGCAGTCTTTATTGAATATGATCGATTAGCGTTCTTTGATAAAAAAGATCCTGAATTTCGGGTAACGTTTGACCATCAGATTCATACGCGTTATGATAATTTTGATTTTGAAAGCAAACTAAAAGGAACACTTTTACTCGCTCAAGATATGGTGCTCATGGAAGTGAAGGTTGGCGAAGCAATGCCCTTATGGTTTGCGAAAACCCTCGCACGCTTGAAAATTTATCTGAACACCTTTTCAAAATATGGCAAGGCTTATGAAAATAGCCTCGCAAAGGAGATTGGCAACGATGTTTGACAATTTAAATACGCAGTTAGATAGTTTAGTCGTCATTGCACTTGTGGTGATGATTTCGTCTGTGATTCTTGGGATTGCCCTTGCTTATTTTTATATGTTTATAAAAAGAGAAGATGGATACGTTTCAGATTTCCCTTGGACAATGGCTATCATGCCACCTGTGGTAGCAGTCCTAATTATCATGCTAGCGAACAACCTTGCTGCCGGTATTGCGGTCGGTGGTTTGTTTGCTTTAACTCGTTTTCGTTCCAATCAACGCAATACAGAAGATATTGCCTACGTCTTATTAACTGTTGTTATCGGTGTCATTGCCGGGACTGGTTATGTTGCCTTTGCTTTAATCTTCACCCTATTCATGATGGCAGTCATTCTTGTGTTGTATTTTTTAAGATTTGGAAAAACTTCTGAAAAGAACTTGGCTTTACGCATTGTTGTACCTGAAAGTTTAAACTATGAAAATCTTTTTGATGATTTATTAAAAAAATATTGTTTATCGTATGCGATTAATCGTGTTCGAACGATTGATTTCGGCACACTCTTTGAACTGACTTATCATATCGTGATTAAGAAATCGACCAAGCAGAAAGAAATGCTCGATGAATTAAGACAACGCAATGGTAATTTAACGATCACATTAACGGTTCAACGATTCAATCAGGTGGATTAAGATGACGCCATTCGCCTTATCAGTCGCGTTCTTAATTGGTTTATCATCACCACTTCCAGTTCAAGAAACGGTCAACTTATCTTTTATTATTTTGAACGATGATCAACAAAAAATGGTAACGCTAAACCAGGGTGACTTTTATTTTAACCCTCCCACTGATTTTGTTTTTCGAGATAATGTTCGATTAAAGGCTTGGTATCAAGATGAAAATCTTACTCGATTTCATGATTTTGACTTACCAATTTTACAAGATACAAGTGTATATGCAAGGTGGGACTATCTTAATCCCGCGATTGGGCTAGCCCAATTAAGCCAATCAATCGTGGGTGACCGATTTGAATCCAATACAATGACATTAACTTTGCCTATGTATGCGCCGCTAAAAGAGGATCTTCGATTCCAGTGGCAAGCAGCACCACAAAATAGTTCTGATTTTGAAAATATTGGCGGTGCTAATTTGGATCACTTTTCACCTTTTCGAAATGGAACATTTCAATATCGAGTTCGGTATCGATTACCGATTTATAGTGTTAGTGGAACGATTGTTGATTATGTAAGTTATTATTCAAACACTGTCACGATTAGCATTTATGGTCAGCAAACGATTGTTGGTTATATCATCGGACTTAGCTTAATCCTGTTAATAGTTTTAATTTGGTTTTTAAGAAAGAAACGATTGATTTATTATGTGGTGGATGGTGGTGATCCATTAGCACCTGGTTTATTTTCAATGGGTGAAGACATTACCGTTCAACCAAAAGCTAAGAAAAAGGGTTATCGATTCGTAGGGTGGTTCGAAGATGATACACTAAAGCAGCCATTCTCAGGATTAAGAATGCCGATGAAAGCAATAAAATTATATGCAAAATTTAAGAAAACAAAAACAAATCGCTAAAGCAATTCAAAGTTATCCAGTTAAAGAATCGATGATCTTGATTGATTTTTTAAGAGCGCAATTAAAAAATATGAGTCGAAATAATATCAAATCACTCCTTACTCGAAAACAAGTGATGGTCGATGGTGCACCGATTAGTCAATATAACTTCGTTTTAACCCCTGGTGACATCGTGATGATTGGTAAATATAATCCTCAAGATAAACCCTTACCTACACCTAAGATTATCTATGAGGATAATGAATTTCTTGTCATTGACAAACCGACAGGCTTATTGACCGTCGCTTCTGACAATGAAAAAAGTCAAACGGCATTTCGAGTGATGATGGATTATGTTAGAGAAAAAAACACGCATGCAAGGCTTTATGTTGTTCATCGAATCGATCGTGATACGTCAGGTATTCTCATGTTTTGCAAAAATGAAGAGTTAAGGGATGAGATGCAAAAACAATGGAATAGTATCGTTTCCAAACGAGGCTATTACGCGATTGTGGATGGCATACCAATCGAAAAGAAAAAAACAATTCATACTTGGCTACATAAGACATCTACCCAAATCATGTATTCCAGGCAATTTGAAGATGATGAAGGTCAAGAAGCCATCACCCATTATGTTGTGAAAAAAGAAATGAAAAGCCACGCGTTTTTGGATGTAAAAATTGATACCGGGCGAAAGAATCAAATTCGTGTGCATTTAAAAGAGTTGGGTCATACGGTTATTGGCGACGATAAATACCACGCCGTTACTGATCCAATCAAACGTTTAGGACTCCATGCTTATGCTTTAGAATTTATCCATCCACTAACAGAAAAGAAATATAGCTTCTTTTCACCATTACCTGGTTTAATGAAAGCATTTATTGAAGGACGACATGGAGTGAAATCAACCAAAGAAGAAAAGGTATAATAACCCTATGAATTGGTTGACACTCAAACGCTCCCTACATCGCCAATGGCTTATCTTTACCAAACCTATTCGTGAGGCTTGGGCTGATCCTCAATCCTTATTAAGGTATATCGGTTACCTTACCTTTATGGGGATTATGTTTTATGCTTATGCTTTGGTAACCAATTTACTAACCATTCCCTTGAGTGGAGATTATGTCCTTCAACAAATTCCATTTTATTTAAATGGTTATGATGATTGGACGCATTTCTTTCGTACGGGTGAATTTGTGTTGTGGGATGATTCAACCTATTTAGGCGCGAATCACATTGGTTCCAACTCCTTTTATTATTACCTCAATCCATTCTTTATGCCGATCCTTTTATTCCCCCGTGGTTTAGTACCACAAGGTTTAGCTTTGTTGATGATTGGAAAAATGGTGGGAGCATCCTTAACCTTTCGATTATTTTTGAAATATTTTAAGATCAAAGAAAATCATGCTCGTATTTTTGCAATGGCGTATGGATTTTCTGGATGGATGGCGTATTATCTTTGGTTTAATCATTTTATGGAAGTGGCAGTTGTCTTTCCACTTGTCTTACTTGGCGTTGAAAAACTCTTAAAAGAAAAGAATTTTCGCTTCCTTGCCCTTAGTTTGTTTCTCATGGGGATCACCAATTATTTCTTCTTAGTTTCAACAAGCTTTACAGCCGTCTTTTATGCGATATTCCGCTACTTACAAACTGCTTCTAAACGCTCTTTTTTAGATAATGGTAAGGTCGCTGGACTTGGTTTCTTCGCATTCGCAATTGGCATCATGATGTCTGCGTTTGTATTTTTACCTTCGGTGATGGTGGCAATCACTTCAAATCGTGTTGGAGAAGCTTGGTATCTTGATCAACTCGTTGCAGCTTTCCAAGCGGATAATTGGCAGGAACTTTGGTCACTATTAACCATCTGGCAAAATCAAGGTGGCGTCGAAGAACCCTACAATAAATTTTATCCCTTGATTTCTTTTTTATTCCCAACGGTCAGTAATCGAAGTTCGACTTTATTCAATACCGGTAGTTACGACAATACGATTTCGAGTTTATTTGTATATACACCTTTAACGATGTTATTAATCCCTTCATTGATTCATAACTTTATGAAGAAAAAGTGGTCTCATTTTTTAGGATTAGGTTTAATTTTGTTTATGTTATTTACACCGATCACCTACCAACTTGTGCATGGTTTTACCATTGACTATGGTCGTTGGCAAATCTTTGTAGTTACCATCCTAATTACTTATATTGCTATCAATTTTGAAGAACGAATGAAATTTAAAGGCTGGTATTACGATGTATCTTTTGTTGTTATCTTTTCTTTAGCTATCTATGCAGTTTTAGTAGCGGTAGCGAACGAAAATAAATTCTTCTTTTCCGGCATGAATGAACGTCAATATGTCGCCGTGTTCGCACTTATTTATATGATTGCCGTTTATGTTTATTTACGACAATCCTTTCGAAAGAAATCCTTACCAAACACGATTCAAACTGCAATTTTCTTTGAAGCAATTGTGATGGGAACGCTGATCATGAATATGCATGGTTTGATTAGTTACCCCAATCGTATCGATAATGGTCTTGATTTAATTCGTGATCAACGCGAAATCGTAAAACAGATTCAAGCCGATGATGATCAATTTTTCCGTATTTATAATTTGAATGCTGGTGAATCAACCAATCTAGGCATGCGACTAGGATATAACGGGATGACCGCTTTCCACTCCCTTTATAACTTCTATGTTTCGGATTTTAATAATTATTCTCATATGAATTACAACTATCGCGGTTGGTCAATGGGATACCACGAAAAACGTTACAACTTAGATACCTTTTTAGGTGTGAAGTATTACATCATGCAAAACGTCTATGACTCTTATACAAGAGCAAGTGAACCCAATCCGGACACTGGTGTCTATGACTACTTGTATCAAAATGTACCGCATGGTTTTGTAAAAAGCTCAACTTTATCCACACATAAAAATTCCGTTTACGTGAATCAAAATTTTATCGAAGGTGGTTTTAGTTACGACACGTTATATCCTAATAATCAAGTTGGAAGTGAGTTCTCGAATAGTTTTTTTACCAATTCCACAACAGAAGTTTTAACCAATGAAGAAGCGTATTTACAAGGTGTTATTCTTGCAAATGATGATGTTGACGCCATTTTAGAAGCTGCACCAAACTTAAATGTAAGTGCACCACCAACACGATCGATTGCCCGCATCAATACTAATGTTAATTTAATCGAATGTGATGATAATCTTGGTAACCCTCTGATCTTTAATCCTAGTCATATTGATCGCTTAGAAACATGTGAAACCACACCTGTTGCAAACAATAATAGTATTGGTCGTTTCAATGGTGAATATTTACCCATTCATATCACACCAACAACCGGTGCTAATTTTGGCGAAGGACCGGATAACTATTTCTTTGCATTGCAATTGCGATTATCTCATTATGCAAC